>OLNZ01001781.1_pt1 | contig 14302 bp, 10 predicted proteins | sample 1672981 | NCBI WGS metagenome assembly OLNZ01 (sample SAMEA3136743, study PRJEB25190) | human gut metagenome | biome: human gut; feature: human-associated habitat; material: faeces | place: Austria | collected 2013 | reverse complement strand
AAAAGTGCGGGGGGATAAATTGACAAATACACACTGTGTGTATTATAATCGGCCTTACGATGCTTCCGTGGGGGTGAACCGCGCCCGCGAAAAGCATGGAAAGTTAGATTTTTCCCAGAAAGGAGTGAGAGCGATGACAACGGCCAGCCAGCCCATGGATAAACGCATGCTGCGTACCCGGGAGGCTATCCGCTGCGCACTGCTCTCACTGCTGAACCAAAAGGACGCTTCCCAGATCAATGTTTCGGAGCTGACCGAGAAAGCGCAGATCAGCCGAAAGACATTTTACCTGCACTATGCCAGTGTGGATGAGGCGCTGCAGGAGCTGGAAAACGAGATAGAGGGATGGGTGATGGCCCAGCTGGCGCAAAGCGACATCTGGGATAACCGGCACGACCTTTATACCATCCTGAGCCGGGTGGACAAGGCCCTGCAGGAGCACGAGACCTACTCCTGCTACCTGGAAAACCGGCGCTCCCGCTACTTCCTGATGTACCGGCTGAAAAATTCCATTGCCAAGATGGTGAAGGATGAGATAACGGAAAATGCCGGTGCCGAGGTGGGAGAGGAGGATGTGGAGGCTGCGGCGGATTTCGCGGTTTCCGGCGTTCTTTCGATGTACTACGATTGGCTGACGGCCCAGCGGGTAACGCTGCGGCAGATGGCCGAGAAGGCGCAGAAGCTGCTGACCGGCGCGGTAGGCGGGCTTTTAGGGAAAAAGACAGAAGAAAAGGAGTAACTACGAATGGCAGAGCAGTATAAACGCCGCAGAGGAGACCGCCGGGACGGGCGCCTGCTGCGGGAGCTGGATTCCCTGCACTACATTACGGGCATTATCTACCCGAACCGCTGCGATAATGAGGCCTACATTGGGCTGCGGGTGGACCTGACCCCCATCAATGAGTACCTGAAAAAGAAGAACGAGGGGGAGGAAGTATTCCCCTATACCATGTTTCACATCATCACCGCGGCGCTTATCAAGACCATTACGCTGCGGCCGAAGCTGAACCGCTTTATTGCCAACTGCAACTTTTACCAACGCAATGAGGTGACCGCCTCCTTTATCGTCAAGAAGAAATTCAGCGATAACGGCGGCGAATCGCTGGCCTTTATCCACGCAAAGGATGAGGAAACGGTGGACACCCTGCATGAGCAGCTCTTTAAGAAGATAATGAACTGCCGCAGCGAGGAAACGGGGGACTCTACCGAGGGCGCTATGGATATCCTGAACAAGATGCCCCGCTGGCTTTCCAAAACGGCGATCAAGACCATCTGCTGGCTGGACCGCCACGGCTGGGTGCCCAAAAGCATGGTGGAAAGCGACCCCTATTATTCCTCGGTGGTGCTTTCCAATCTCGGCTCCATTGGGCTGAAGTGCGGCTACCACCATCTGACCAACTGGGGCACCTGCTCGCTGTTCTGCATTGTGGGCGAAAAGAAGACGGCGCCCTACTTTACCGCTGACGGCAGCTATGAAATGCGTGAGACGCTGGACCTGGGGCTGACCATAGATGAGCGCCTGGCGGACGGCTATTATTATTCCAAGAGCATCAAGCTGCTGAAATATCTGCTGGAGCACCCTGAACTGCTGGAGCGCCCCGCCAATGAGGAGGTAGACTATGACCATCACTGAGACCAGAACCCCATGGATCGCCAACCTGGGCGATGTGCCCGCGACGCTGGATTACTTCCAGGGAAGTATGTATGAGGCGGACAGAAGATGATCCGCTCGTCGGTGGAGAAGATCGCCGAGAAATATCCTGACTATATTGCCTATGACTTTATGGGCCGCAGCACCACCTACAAAAAGTTTGTGGAGCAGATAAACCTGTGCGCCCGTGCCCTGAAGGCCATCGGCATCCGTGAAGGGGATAAGATCACCATCTGTATGCCCAACTGCCCGCAGACCGTTATTATGTTCTACGCGGTAAACCTGGTGGGCGGCATTGCCAATATGGTGCACCCCCTTTCCAGCGAGAAGGAAATCGAATTCTACCTGAAGGAATCCGGGAGCATCTGCGCGCTGACGCTGGATCAATTCTATCACAAGTTTGAGGCCATCCGGCAGAATGTGGAGAGCCTGAATAATGTTATCATCGCCAGCATCAAGGATGAGCTTTCCAAGCCCATCAAGGTGGGCTATATGCTGACCGAGGGCAGAAAGATCCAGAAGATCCCGGCCGACGCGCCCATTATCCGCTGGAAAGAGTTTTTCCAGATGGGCAACCGCTACCGCTGGAAGTACAAGGTGAAGAAGGAAGGCAAGGACGCGGCCGTTATTCTGTATAGCGGCGGCACCACCGGTATTACCAAGGGAATCCTGCTTTCCAACCTCAACTTTAACGCGCTGGGGCAGCAGATCATTGCCACCAACCCGATGTTCCGCCCCGGCGATAAGATGCTGGCCGTGATGCCGATGTTCCACGGCTTTGGCCTGGGCGTTTCCATTCATTCGATGCTCTCCCAGGGCGGCCGGTGCGTGCTGGTGCCCCGCTTTACCCCCCAGAGCTACGCCAAGCTGATCCTGAAGCATAAGTGCAACTTTATAGCCGGCGTGCCTACCCTGTATGAGGCGCTGCTGCGTGTCCCCACCATGGACGGCGCCGACCTAAGCTTCCTGAAGGGTGTGTTCTCCGGCGGCGACAGCCTTTCCATCGAGCTGAAAAAGCGGTTTGACAAGTTCCTGTTTGACCACCACGCGGTGATCCAGGTGCGGGAGGGCTACGGCACCACCGAGTGTGTGACCGCCAGCTGCCTGACTCCCACCCATATGGCGAAGGAGGGCTCCATCGGCCTGCCGTTCCCCGATACCTATTATGACATTGTGAAGCCCGGTACCCAGGAGAGCCTGCCCTACGGCGAGGAGGGTGAGATCTGCATCAGCGGTCCGACCGTGATGATGGAATATGTGGGCCATCCCGAGGAGACCGCCCAGACGCTGCAGACCCATCCAGACGGGCGGGTGTGGGTGCACACCGGCGACCTGGGCTACATGGACGACGACGGGTTTATCTACTTCAAGCAGCGCATCAAGCGCATGATCATCACCAGCGGGTACAATGTATATCCCAGCCAGCTGGAGAACATTCTGGACGCGCATGACCTGGTGCAGATGAGCTGTGTTATCGGTGTGCCGGATAGCCTGAAGATGCAGAAGGTAAAGGCCTTTGTAATGCTGAAGCCGGGCCTGAAGCCCTGCGACGAGTACCGGGATATTCTGATGGCGTACTGCCGCAAGAACATTGCGAAATACGCGATGCCGTATGAGATCGAGTTCCGTGAGCAGCTGCCCAAGACGCTGGTAGGCAAGGTGGCTTACCGTGTGCTGGAGGAGGAAGAGATCAACCGGCTGAACGGCGAAAAGAAGAACGAGGCGTAAGTAAAAGGCGAGGCTCCCTGCCGAGAGGCGGGGAGCCTTTTGATATAGAGATGTGAAATTTTCGGTCAAGCCTTTTATAAAAGGCTTGCGGTTTCCAAAGGCAGCGCATTTGGGCGCGCTCCGCAGAGCGCGAAATCCCCTATACCGGAGGGCGCTCCGAAAGGGGTTGAATTTGTAAAATGATCCGGCGGATTGTTTTGCAAAGAGGGGGAACCCCGCAAGAGAGGGTTCCCCCTTACTTGTATCTTATGAAAGGTTCCCTCCCTCCGAGCAGGAGGGAAAGAAAAAAGCCCGGCCGAAGCCGGACTTTCTTTATAAACGGCAAAGCCCCGTACCCGCCCTCACTTTCGGTCGGCGATAGGGAGTAACGATGAAGCATTAACAATGCATGGATACACGATTGGGGCATAACGATGAAAAAGGGAATCGAACCCTGTGCTGCCCTCGCACAACCAATGCTTGCGAACTCATTCTCAGTCGCGGAGATCACGCCCACACCCGAAAGCTACCACTGTGCCGTTCTGCTTATTCCATCAGGTCGGCGGTCCAGTTGGTGGCCTGCAGGGTGTTATCCAGAAGGCGCAGCTCGCGGGAGGCATCATCGGCCTGCCGCTGCAGGGCGGGGACATCGACGGCGGAAAGGATCTTGATCTCGGTGCGGGTGGCGCGGTGGGTATTTTGGCTGGCTTCCTCCACCAGGCGGCGGTAGGCATCCGCCCGCAGGGAGAGCACATCGCGGCGGGCGATGAGCTCGGTGAGGGAGCGGCCTTCGACCTTGACGGCGCAGTTGGTGAGATTGATGCGGGCAATGAGCCATTCCAGGCGGGTGAAGGAGCTTTCCAGCTCCTCCAGCAAGGCGGCGGGGTCCTCCAGGGGCTTTTCGCCCTCCTGCACCAGGACATTATTACTAAGACGGTAGCGGAGCTGTTCGATGCGGCGGTTGAGATCGGCACGCTCCTGCAAGGCTTCGGCCAGTTTCATATTTGGTTCCTCCATTTCGTCAAATAGTCCGGGTTTATTATAGCATAGCGGTGAGGGGGTTGCAATCCCGGAAAAACTGTGCTAAAATAGCCCCGTAAATACAAAAAAGCTGTGACGGAGACAGTACCCCCGAACAATGGCAAAGCGAGCTGCGGACGGTGTGAGCGCAGCGCCGGGCGTCGGTGCGGGAAGATCACTCCCGAGCTGAAGCCTGAACGCCGTGCGGTGAGTAGGGCTCTCCGGCCATCCCCCGTTAGCGGGCTCCCGCATACCCTGTGCGGCGTAATAGGTGGTTTATAAACGAAGTGCGTGGCGCTCCGTCCTGTTATGGGATGGGGCGGCTTTTTTATGAGTGCCGTAACGGTGGGACAAGGGAAAAACGGATGATGGGCAACGCAGCCCAACGCCGTTTTTGCCGTGCCGCCGGGAAGGTAAGCTGAAAGACCGCCCTGCCGCAGACCGAAACAAAAGGAATGGCAAGACGAAAGGAGTAAATACGAAATGTACCAGAGCGTTTCTCCCAATGTGAATTTTGTGGAGCAGGAAAAGAAGATAGAGGCCTTTTGGGAAGAGGAGCATATCTTTGAAAAGAGCATTGATTCCCGCAAGAAGGGCGCCCCGTATGTCTTTTATGACGGCCCCCCCACGGCCAACGGCAAGCCCCACATCGGGCATGTGCTTACCCGCGTTATCAAGGATATGATCCCCCGCTACCGCACCATGAAGGGCTATATGGTGCCCCGCAAGGCCGGCTGGGATACCCACGGCCTGCCGGTAGAGCTGGAGGTAGAGAAGAAGCTGGGGCTGGACGGCAAGGATCAGATCGAGAAATACGGCCTGGAGCCCTTTATTGCGCACTGCAAGGAAAGCGTGTGGAAATACAAGGGCATGTGGGAAGATTTTTCCCGCACCGTCGGCTTTTGGGCGGATATGGATAACCCCTATGTCACCTATGACAACAATTATATCGAGAGCGAATGGTGGGCGCTGAAGAGTATTTACGATCGCGGGCTGCTATATAAGGGCTTTAAGATCGTGCCCTACTGCCCCCGCTGCGGGACCCCGCTTTCCAGCCACGAGGTGGCGCAGGGCTATAAGGCGGTAAAGGAGCGCAGTGCCATTGTGCGTTTTAAGGTAAAGGGCGAGGATGCGTACTTCCTGGCGTGGACCACCACCCCCTGGACCCTGCCCAGCAATGTGGCGCTGTGTGTCAATCCCAAGGACACCTACTGCAAGGTAAAGGCGGCCGACGGCTACACCTACTACCTGGCGCAGCCGCTGCTGGATGCCGTACTGGGACGGCTGAAGACCGAGGACGCCCCAGCCTACGAGGTGCTGGAGGAGATGCCCGGCACCGCACTGGAATATAAGGAATATGAGCCGCTTTTCACCTGCGCTGCCGAGTGCGCCGAGAAGCAGAAGAAAAAGGGCTTTTATGTGACCTGCGCCGACTATGTTACCATGGGCGACGGTACCGGCATCGTTCACATCGCGCCGGCCTTTGGTGAGGACGACGCCCAGGTAGGCCGCCGCTATGACCTGCCATTTGTGCAGTTTGTGGATGGCAAGGGCCATATGACCGAGGAAACGCCCTTTGCGGGGCTGTTTGTGAAGGACGCCGACCCCAAGGTACTGGTGGACCTGGAGAGCCGGGGTCTGCTGTACGATGCCCCCAAGTTTGAGCATGATTATCCCTTCTGCTGGCGCTGCGATACCCCCCTGCTGTACTATGCCCGCGAGAGCTGGTTCATCAAGATGACGGCAGTGAAGGATGACCTCATCCGCAACAACAATACTATCAATTGGATCCCGGAGAGCATTGGCAAGGGCCGCTTTGGCGACTGGCTGGAGAATATCCAGGACTGGGGCCTGAGCCGCAACCGTTATTGGGGCACCCCCCTCAACATCTGGGAGTGCGAATGCGGCGAGCGCCATGCCGTTGGTTCCATTAAGGAACTGAAGGAGATGAGCGACGACTGCCCCGAGAACATCGAGCTGCACCGTCCTTTCATTGATGCCGTGACCATCCGCTGCCCCAAGTGCGGCAAGAAGATGCACCGTGTGCCGGAGGTCATTGACTGCTGGTTCGATTCCGGCTCCATGCCCTTTGCGCAGCACCATTATCCCTTTGAGAATAAGGAGCTGTTTGAGGCGCAGTTCCCCGCCGACTTCATCAGCGAGGCGGTGGATCAGACCCGCGGCTGGTTCTATTCGCTGCACGCCATTTCCACCCTGATGTTCAACCGGGCCTGCTTTAAGAATGTCATTGTGCTGGGACATGTGCAGGACGAGAACGGCCAGAAGATGAGTAAATCCAAGGGCAACGCGGTTGACCCCTTTGATGCGCTGGAGACCTACGGCGCCGACGCGATCCGCTGGTACTTCTATATCAATTCCGCCCCGTGGCTGCCCAACCGCTTCCACGGCAAGGCGGTTATTGAGGGTCAGCGGAAGTTCATCGGCACGCTGTGGAATACCTACGCATTCTTTGTGCTGTATGCCAATATTGATAACTTTGATGCGACGAAATATACTCTGAACCCCGATGACCTGACGGTAATGGATCGCTGGCTGCTGAGCCGCCTTTACAGCACCGTACAGGCGGTGGATGACAACCTGGCGAACTATCGCATCCCCGAGGCGGCGAAGGCGCTGCAGAGCTTTGTGGACGAGATGAGCAACTGGTATGTGCGCCGCGGCCGCGAGCGTTACTGGGCCCCTGGCATGGAGGCTGATAAGGTAGCGGCCTACATGACGCTGTATACGGCACTGGTGACCATCGCCAAGGCGGCAGCCCCCATGGTACCATTCCTGGCGGAGGCGATCTACCAGAACCTTGTCCGCAGCATTGATAAGACCGCGCCGGAAAGCATCCATCTGTGTGACTTCCCCACCGTGGAGGAGAAGTGGATCGACAAAGAGCTGGAAAGCAAAATGGATGAGATCATCCGCATCGTGGAGCTGGGACGCGCCGCCCGCAACGGCGCCAACCGCAAGAACCGCCAGCCCCTTGCCGAGATGTATGTGAAGGCCGATAAGGACCTGGACGGCTTCTATATGGATATCATCCGGGAGGAGCTGAACATCAAGGAGGTCATCTTCACCAAAGAGGTGGAGGGTTTTGTGAGCTACAACTTTAAGCCGCAGCTGAAGACTGTTGGCCCCAAGTACGGCAAGCAGCTGGGCAAGATCCGCGAGGCGCTGGCGAACCTGGACGGCCGTGCTGCCAAGGCGATTCTGGACAGCGAAGGCAAGCTGAGCTTTGACTTTGGTGAGGGGCCGGTGGAGCTGACCGCCGATGATCTGCTGATCGAGACAACGCAGCGGGAGGGCTTCTATACCGTATCCGACCGTGACATCACCGTTGCCATTGACACCGTGCTGACCCCGGCACTCATCGAGGAAGGCTTCATGCGGGAGATCATCAGCAAGGTGCAGACCATGCGTAAGGAAGCGGGCTTCGAGGTGACAGATCATATCCGCATCACCATGGAGGGCAGCGAGAAGGTGACCGCTGTGGCGGAAGCGAGAAAGGCGGAGATCACCGGCGCGACGCTGGCAGAGAGCCTGACGGTGGGTACCCCTGTGGGCTATACCAAGGAGTGGGACCTGAACGGCGAAAAGGCCACGCTGGGTGTAGAGAAGATCTGAACGAATAAGCAGCAGAAAGCGGGTGTGCGCTCCTGAAGCGGGGAGCGCCGCCCCCCCAGCGAAGCGGGGGCGGTGCGACGGTAAGCGGAAGGAGCGCACGCTGGATTGCGCGGCAAGCGGAAATTTAAAAAAAGCGTACCCCCATCCCAATCCGGGACGGGGGCGCTTTTTATATAGGGAGGAGAAATCAGAGGGTTTCCAGAGAGCCGAGAGCGATGCAGTCGCCGCTTTGACGGTCGAACAGCATGATGTGGTGGCCGGTAAAGCTGATGCTGTGCTGCTCCCCGATGGTGAACAGGCTGCTGCCGAATACCACGCCGGTGAGCAGGAACCCATTGACATAAACCTTGATGGTGGATTCCATACCGGTGGGCATGGCGCCGTAAATTTCACCCTTGAGGGGGGCTTCACTGGTGATGTTGAGGAACTCGGGACGGATGCCGAGAACGAGATCCTCATTGGTGAGGACGGGTTCCTCCTGCAGGGAGTCGTCCTCCTCCTCGACCTTGGCGATGTGGTAGCGGAAGGGTTCGTCCTTGTTGCCCTTTTCCACATAGCCCTTTTCCTGCGATTTGGCCAGACGCTCGGCGGCGTGCGCGGCGGCCTTGCGGTCACGCTCGGCAAACCAGGCGGCGAGATCCAGACCCTCGCGGGGACGGAATACGGCCTTGACACCGCCCAAAATATCGAGAGTGATGCTGCCATCCGGCTGCTGGGCGCCCTTGGCCTCCACAAAGTTGATGGAGGGATTGCCGACGAAATCCGCTACAAAGAGGTTCTGCGGGTGGTTGTAGACGGTGAGAGGCGGCTGGTACTGCTGCAGTACACCGTTATTGATGAGACAGATCTGGGTGGCGAGGGTCATGGCTTCCATCTGGTCGTGGGTAACATAGACGAAAGTAGAGCCGGTTTCGACATGCAGACGCTGCAGCTCGTAGCGCATTTCCAGGCGCAGCTTGGCATCCAGGTTGGAGAGCGGCTCATCCATGAATAGGACGGAGGGCTCCGGCGCCAGGGTGCGGGCGATGGCGACGCGCTGCTGCTGGCCGCCGGAAAGCTCGGCGGGGTAGCGGTCCATAAACATGCCAATCTTGACGATGCGGGCCACACGGCGCACGGTCAGGTCAATTTCCTCTTTGGTGAGCTTGCGCACCTCGGTGACGGGCTGGCCGTCCTTATAGATGGCATAATCGGCATCGTAGCTGCCGCCGGTGGCCTCCAGTGCTTTACGGGCGGCTTCCGCCTTTTCTCGCAGGGCGGCGGCTTCGGCACTGACATCTTTGCCATCTTCCAAGTGGTAGCCCAATAGCTTTTTGGCAGTAAACTGGCTGATGGTAAAGGTATCGATGAGCTTGAGCAGGGCTTTTTTGTCATCCAGCTTGCCCTTTTTGTCTCGGCATTCCGCCAGTACCTTGGTCACCTCGCCGGGGGCAGAGAGGATCTCCGCCAGGCGGGCGTTGACGCGGGTGTCGAAATCAATTTTGGGCAGGTCCTCCTTGACATTGGTAAGGCCAAAGGAGATGTTCTCGTAAACGGTCATATTGGGCCATAGGGCGTAGTTTTGGAACAGGAAGCCGACACGGCGTTTATTGGCGGGAACATTGATGCCCATGGCGCTATCGAATACGACCTGATCCCCGATGGTGATGCGGCCGCTGGTGGGGGTTTCCAGGCCCGCGATCATGCGCAGGGTGGTGGTTTTACCGCAGCCGGAAGGGCCCAGCAGTGTGACGAAGGAGTTATCAGCGATGGTGAGGTTCAGGTCCTCCACCGCGTAGAATTTTCCCCAACGCTTGGTGATGTGTTCAAGTTTGATCTCTGGCATGGTTTAACCTCCTATTCCCTTATCAAGGCTGGCCCCGGTGACCTTATTGACGAGGGCATTGCAGATGAGAATGGTGACGATGAGGATGAGATTGATGCCGCTGGAGAAGGCGTACAGACCCATTTCATCAAAGTAATCCAGCGTGGTGGAGAGGATGAAGCCCTGGACGCACAGCAGCATGAAGAGGCTCAGCTCGCGCAGGCAGGTCATAAACGGCAGCAGATAGCCGCTGATGATGGAGGACTTCTGGATGGGAATGATGATGCGGGTCATGCGCTTGATCCAGGGGACATCCTGAATGACGGCGGCTTCTTCAATCTCGCCGGAGAGCTGCAGCATGGAATTGAGCGAGCTGCGGCTGGCAAAGGGAATGTACTTGATGGTGCCCGCGATGATAAGCAGAGCGTAGGTATTGAACAGATTGAAGTACTGATTGGAGAATAGGATGAAGAAGGCGACACCCACCGCGATGGACGGCATAAGGTAGGGCAGGAACGCCACGCTGTTAACATAGTTAGCCCAGCGGCTGCGGCGGTTCTTGCTGACGGCGTAGCCGATAAGAGTGCCGATGGTGCCGGCGATGAGCGCGCAGCTGACGCTGACGAGCATGGTGCCCTTAAAGGCCGTCCAAATGGTGTTGTTGTAGAGGATGCCCTTTTGCCCGTACATGCCGTTTTCGGTCACATTCTCGCTGGTGACCCACCACTTGGTGGTCAGGTTGTTGGCATCGCCGGTGTACAGGAAGCTGTAATCGCCGGGGTTGGGCAGGAAGGTCTCGAACGCGAAGGAAATGATGGGGAAGATGCTGGTGAAGAAGGTGATGATGATAAGGATGACGGCGATGACCACGCGACCGGTGCGTCCCAGGTTGATCTTGGAGATTTGGCCGGATTTGCCGGTGACGGTGGTGTAGTTTTTGCGGCTCTTCAGGCTGCGCTGATTGAGCAGCATGATGGCCACGCCGAAGATCATCATGATGATGGCAAGGATACTGGCTTCGCCGGTATACTTGGAGTTCATGGATACATACTTGGTGGAAAGGGTGGCAAGCCCCAGGTAATGCGGAACGGGATAGGAGCCCATGGAGCTGCCGAACACCAGCAGAATAGTGGAGAGAATGGCGGGCTTTACCATGGGCAGGGTGATGCGGAACATGGTTTTCCACTTGGGGGTATCCAGGATGGTGGCGGCTTCCTCCAGGTTCGCATCCATATTGCGGAAGATGCCGCCGATGAGGATATAGGCAAAGGGCGCATAGTGCATGCCCAGAACGATCAAGCTGGGGAAGAGCCCCTTGCACCACCACAGGGGCATCTGGACATTGAACAGGGAGGTGAGCAGACCATTGCTGGTGCCGGTAACGGCATTGGAGTTAAAAAGGTTCTGCCACACCACCGCCAGGGTCCACTGGGGCATGATGTAGGGAAAGATAAAGATGGAGCTTAAGTATTTGCGGCAGGAAAGATTGGTGCGCGTAATGAGGAACGCGAACACACCGCCGAACAGAATGGCCACGATGCAGGAGCCGACCGAAAGCAGAACGGTATTCAGCAGGGGGGTCCACAGGTTGGCCTTGGCCAGCGGGCTGGTGAACAGGTCGGTGTAATTGACCAGGGTGTAGCCCTGGGAGGTGCCGGCCAGGTAAGCATCAATGGTGCCGGGGTGGATCTTGAAGGTATCCTGCACGATGGCAATGATAGGCGCTACCGTGGTAATGGTGAGCACAATGCCCATGAGCAGCAGGATGACATTGTGAGGCTTGGAAAAGAAGGTCTTGACCTTATTGCGCCGCACGGCGGCGGGATTGGCCTGCAAAACTGCGGCTTGTTTCATGGTAGGGAATCACCTCTCTTGTGGGGAGTGGGGGCTGCAAAAGGGAAACGCCCCCGGCGCGGCGGTTGGACGCGATCCGGGGGCGCGCTCTTTACTTCTTAACAGATCGCAAAGATAAGTGCGTGGTGATTTTATCAGCCCGCGCTGTACTTATCCAGAACCTCGATCCAGCTGCCTACGGTGAAGGCAACAGAAGCGCAGTATTCGGGATCCTCAAGGACCAGCTTATCGGCCCACCATTCATAACCGCGGTCGTTCTTGCAGTCGAAGGTGTTGACGCCGTCAACATAGCCGCCCTCCTGATGATGATACTTCTCCTCGGTGCCGGCAGCAACGGTCGGATTGGAGGAATAGCCGCCCATATCCTTGCCCCAGGCAGAGAAGCCGTCAACGGTGCAGGTCATGTAGGCGATAAAGGCGCAGGCAGTCCAGGGCAGGGGGCTGTTATCGGTAACAAACAGGTAATGGCAGTAGCCATAGCCGCCGAGACCGGTGTAGCCATCCTGATAGGCTGCAACCTTGATGTTGTTCTTGGAAACGGTAGCGGATTCCTCAACGGAGCGGAGCTTGGAGTAAACCAGAAGGCCGAACTGATCCTTGGCGGAATCGGAAACCAGGGTATTGCAGATGGGACCGTCATCGGTCTGGGCATTGTAGCTGCCGACCCACAGCTTGATCCAGGCCAGGCCGTACTTGGCGTTCTCGGTCAGGCCGAGGTTCGCGGCATCGGCAGCCATGGCATCGATGGTGGGCTGGAAGTAGGCCTGCTCCTCAGCGGGCAGAGCCTCAAAAGCGGTCTTGAGCATGGTGGAATAATCATCACGGGTAAGCATATACAGGAAGTTCTTGCCCACGATCTCGGAATCAATATCCATGAACAGGCCATGCTCGCCCTCGGCTACGAAATCCCAAACATTATCATAGGATTTTTCACCGACGCAGTTATACATAAAGACCTTATTGAGGGTCTGCAGGGGCAGATAGCCTTCATAGGCATCGGCGGTGGTGTTGTTGGCGTCAGCCCAATCCTTGGGGATGAAGGTATCCAGAACGCCGGTCTTGACCATCTTGCTCTCGATCTGGTTGCCATCCTGAATGAGGGTCATGGCAAAGGTGCCGGTCTCCTTCAGGGAGTCAGCGGTGAGCTGCTCAAAGATCTTGTTGTTCTTGGGCTGCTGCCACTCAAAGTTCAGGGTGTAGCTGGAGTCGATGGACTGCAGGTACTCGATGAACAGAGGCAGGGCGCTCTTGCCGCGGCTGGAGTTGCCAACGCCGTAGAAGGTTTTGCCGTTGGACTCCTCGATGGCCTTCTTGGCCAGCTCCTCGAGGGTCATGCCTTCGGCTTCTTTGATGATCTGCTGGGTAGCAGAAAGCTCCTCATTGGGAGTGGGAGCGGGCTTCTCGCCGCAGCCGACCATCAGGGTGAGGACCATGATGATGGCCAGCAGCATAGACAGTGCTTTTTTCATTTTTTTCTCCTCCATAAGTTGTCGTTTTATAATGACCGCCCCAAGGCGGCGATTACCGAAAAATGATTTGATAATGACCTTACATAAACTTTGCTTAAACTTTACTTAATTATAGTACTTAGTCTAATGTTTGTCAATTATGACATTTATAACTATAACACTTACTGAAAATTGGACAAAAAGCACAATATATTCGCCAATATGCGCAAAAATAAAAGTCGGAAGTAGCCGAAATGGGCAGGCTGTGCTATAATATGGCCGGTAAAACGGCAAAAGGGAGGAACGAGAAGATGATCCGGCTGGTGACCTGCGATATAGACGGTACGCTGCTGCATGGCGAGGAAACATCAATTGACACCGAAACGCTGGAGGAGATCCGGCGTCTGCGGGAAAAGGGGATCCTTTTCTGCCCGGCCAGCGGCCGACAGTACCACAGCCTGCGGCGGCTGTTTGCCCCGGTGCAGGATGAGATCGCATATATCTGTGAGAATGGCTCAGTGGTGTTTGGGCCGGGTAATCCCGGCCCGGTATGGGGCAAGGTGCCGCTGGAACGCAGCCTGGCGGTACAGCTGTGCCGGGATATTATGGCGATGCCGGAGTGCGAGATTAACGCAAGCGGTGAAAACACCTGCTATGTATGTACCCGCGATGAGGAATATCTGCGCCACATGCGGGAGGATGTGGGAAATATCACCGAGGTAGTGGATGACCCTGACGACATTCCGGAAACCATTATTAAGGTTTCGGCCTTCAGCCGCCGCGGTACCGGTGCGGTGATCGAGCACTTCCGGGAGCGTTGGGGAGAGATTTTTCAGGTGGCGGTAGCCGGGGACCAGTGGATCGACTTTACCCTGGCGGATAAAGGCTCCGGACTGAGGATCATCTGCGAAGCGATGGGAGTAAAACCGGAGGAAGTGATGTCCTTCGGGGATAATTATAATGATATTCCCATTCTCTCGCTGGTAGGACACCCTTACATTATGGATAACGCCGTACAGGAGCTGCGGGAACTGTTCCCTAACCACTGCCGACGGGTAGCCGATGTGTTGAAAACGCTATAAAGGATGAAAGAATACCAAATAAAAAAGACGCCATACCGCAACATCTCTGACCAAACCACTGTTCTGTACATGATTCTGTATAACCCGTAAACCGTAAAAAGGC
>OLNZ01001777.1_pt1 | contig 14329 bp, 8 predicted proteins | sample 1672981 | NCBI WGS metagenome assembly OLNZ01 (sample SAMEA3136743, study PRJEB25190) | human gut metagenome | biome: human gut; feature: human-associated habitat; material: faeces | place: Austria | collected 2013 | reverse complement strand
TCTTCTCTAACTGCCACCATCAAATCATCTACATTTCTTCCAGACAATTCATAATACTTATCATATTTAGTTGTATCAAAATATACATTACCATCACTTATATATGCATATCCATCTTCTAATAGTTTAGTTATTATCTTTATATATTCATCTATGTTATCTGTTGCTGGACTTACTGTATCTGGCCATCTTACATTAAGTTTTTCACAATCACTTTTAAAACACTCTGTATAATATTTTGCTACTTCATATGAACTTTTATGTTCCCTTTTACTCGCAACAAGCATCTTGTCTTCTCCAGAATCACCATCACCAACCATATGTCCAACATCTGTTATATTCATAACTCTATCAACTTTATATCCAACATATTTTAATGCCTTTTCAAGTATATCTTCTGATATATATGTTCTAAGATTTCCTATATGCGCAAAATGATATACAGTAGGTCCACATGTATACATTTTTACATATCCTTCCTTATTTGGAATAAAATCTTCTATTTTTTTTGTAAGTGTATTATATAGTTTCATAAAATAATACCTCCTTTAATTTATATACTATATATTTTACCATATATGAAGAAAAAAGACTATAAATTAGTCTTTTATATAATAATTTTTATATATGCATAATGTTAGTATTTTCTTGTTTTGTTTCTTCTTCTAATTTTCTTCTTTGTTCTTTCAAATAATCTAGTTCATCATAACCAAATGCGTTAAGTTCTCTTTTTTGTATGGATTTATTTTCATATTCATCTTCGTCATCTATTTCAAATGCATTTGGTTCTCTATCTTGACTAAAACTTTTACTACTATTTTTTTCTTCCGTTACACCATCAGGAGTTAATTCTAATTTCTGACCACTATTACAAAAAGCTTTTATATCTGCGCTTGTTTTTTTATCCATACATATATTATTAGGATCTATTCCTAATTTTTCCATTGCATTTCTGACACTATTACAAAGTATTGCAGGAAATTCCTTGTCAACTCTAGGAATAGTATAAACTAATTTCTGTGTTTTCTTTTTAAATTCAAAAGAATCATATTCGCAAAAATAATACTCCTTTATATTTTCTTTTCCAATTGTAGCAGTTATATTATTTAAACACCAATTCTTTACAGCATTTTCTATCCCATTTTCAAATGAATTACATATTAAAGTGCTATATGAACATTTTGCATTTTCTGATTCAAATGCATATCCAATATAATCATTAATTTGTCCAACTAACTCCGATGGAGCATTACAATTTCTAACTAAGTTTGGATTATTTTTTTCTATTTCCAATATTGCTTTAATTGTATCATCTAATAATGGAGTTGTTGTATATAGAACAATACTGTCTTTATATCCCTTTTCATTGTTTTCATTATTTGGAATTTTAAAATAAAATGGTATTTTTCTTTTCTTTAATTCATCATATATTGCATTTGAAAGTGCCATTAAATTACTAGCCTTAGAATTTATATACAGTCTATGACGATACTCTCCTTCACTTATCCTATCTGTACCAAGCAATTTCCATGATTTATATGTGAACCATCCAGGTTGTGGTTTTGTTATTGGATTATATTGCGGTACTCCATACCTAGATATAAAATCTCTTTTTACTTCATCAGCAAATTTTCTTTTATCTTCTTCATTTATTTTACCAATACTATTTTCATCAATTCTAAGTGCAGCATATAATAAATCACTTACATCACAAAATGGTGATGTTATATCTATATTTATATATTTTCTAATTATAGACTTTATAAAAGCATCATCTGCTTTTTTTTGAACAATTTTTTCAAGATTTTTTAATGAATATTCCATAAAGTTCCTCCTAATTTGTATATAAATATTTTATCACATAAAAGATTAAAAAGCTATAAAATAATAATCGTCATAATTTTTATATTGTTGTATATGTAGTAAATGTTCTTGCATAAAATTAAAAATAGAAACACTTAAGTTTTTTCGGGTGCTTAAGTACCTAACCAAATTTTGTTTTTGACATTTAAGTAATCCTTGAATTTAAATATCTATTTTTTATTGTTCATACGAAAAAAGATAAATGGTTTTCATTTATCTTTTATTATGAAAATATATTACATACTATTTGGTTCTCTATTTCTTTTCTAACTGCCTTACATAATTTTCTAACACCATATTCTTCATAATTAGACTCTTTAATAATTCTATTTATCATATCTAAACTAATAATATTTTCACTATTATATTTTTTATAACATTTATTTGCTTCTTTTATAATTATTTTATTTATATCTTCCTCTGTAAATTTATTAAATGGCACTATTTCATCAATACGATTTATAAATTCTTTTGAAAAGAAATCTTCTAAAGAATTATTAGTAGTATTTTTATTAAATCCCATTAATGATTTACTTACATATGCATTACTTGTCATTATAATTAATACATTATCAAATCTAACTGTTTTACCACTTGAATCTTTACAATTTCCTTCATCTAGTATATTTAAGAAAAAGTTAAGAACAGACTTATGTGCTTTTTCTATTTCATCTAATATAAGAACAGAATATGGTTTATTTCTTATTTCTTCAAGTATATTTTTGTTATCATCATATCCTACATATCCAGCAGGTGAACCAATTATTTTATTTATACTAATACTTTCAGAATATTCACTCATATCAAGTTTTATAACATTGTTTTTACCTACTAAATTTTCAGCAAATAGTTTAGATAAATATGTTTTCCCAGTACCAGTTGATCCACAAAATAGAACTGAGTAACTCTTATTTTTATCCTTTATACCTAGTTTTATTTTTTTAGAAATATCAATAAGTTTATTTATTGCTTCATCTTGGCCAATTATATTTTCTTTTAAAGTTTTCTCTATTTCATTAATACTTGTTATATAATCTTTACTTATTTCATTTATTGGTATTTTTGTTTTACTACTAACTACTTCTACAATATCTTTTAATTTAACTTTTTTCACTTTTTCTTTTCTCATATAATCAAGTTTAAGTTTATTAATTTTACTTTGTAATTCTTCTTCATCTTCTTTTAAAGAATATGCTTTATCATAATTTTGATTAATTATTGCATTATTTTTTTCTTTTTGAATTTTTGTTAAACAATCACTTAATTTTATTATTTCTTTTTCTTCTTTTGCTTCTTTTAATGATACTTTAGTACATACTTCATCTAATATATCTATTGATTTATCTGGTTCACATCTATCATAAATATATCTATCTGATAACTCAATTATTTTATCTATTAATTTTTCTTCTATTTTAACACCATGATATGCTTCATATATACTTTTTAAATTCATAAGAATATTTTTTAAATTTGATTTATCTGGTTCTTCAACAAATACTTTTTGAAATCTTCTATCTAAGGCATTATCTTTTTCAATAAATTTTTTATATTCGGATATAGTTGTTGCACCTATTAATTTTAATTTACCTCTTGCAAGAGCTGGCTTAAGTATATTTGATGCATCAATTGCGCCTTCAGCACCTCCAGCACCTACTAATGTATGAATTTCATCTATAAATATAATAACATCATCATTATCTTCTAATTCTTTTACCATTTTCTTAATTCGTTCTTCGAACTCCCCTCTATATTTAGTACCTGCAACAGTACAAGCCATATCAACAGATATTATTCTTTTATTTTTAAGAGGCATTGGTACATTACCAGATACTATTCTCCTTGCAAGTTCTTCAGCAATTGCTGTTTTTCCAACTCCTGCTTCACCTATTAAAAGTGGATTATTCTTTGTTCTTCTAGATAATATTTCTATAACTCTATTTAGTTCTATATCTCTTCCAATAACAGGATCAAGTTCATTATTTTTGGCTCTTTTAGTTAAGTCTACTCCAAGTTCTTCAACAATTAGTTTTTTAGATTTTTTTTGTTTAATTTTTCTTTTCTCACTTATATCAGAGTATAGTTTATTAATATCTACTCCTAATGATAACAATATTCTTATTGCTTTTCCTTCTCCTTCATTTAATAAAGATAAAAGAAGTTCATTAACACTTATTTCATCACCAGTTTCTCTTGATTCTATTATGACATTTTCAAGTATAGTTTTTAGTGTTGTACTATATAAAAGTAAATCAGGAGTATTATCCCCTACACCTACTAAATTTATCAATTCTTCTTTAAAGCTTTTATAAGTTATTTTATATTTTTTAAATTTGTTAACCAAATCTTGATTATTTTTAAGTATTGCAAGTAATAAATGTTCACTACCTATATATGGATGCTTTAGTTCACTCATTTCTTTTTGTGCATCTACTAAAACTCTTTGTGCTTCTTCACTAAATTTTCCAAACATAAATATCCTCCTCTTATTAATTCTATGATACTTATGATATATTTAATAAAAATTATTCAAAAAAAACTTACTTTTAATAGTAAGTTTATAATTAATTATCAATTAAATATATGAATATTACACATGAAATGAGGAATTATTACTTTGTGTTTTCATTATTTCATTTTGTAATCTATTTTCTTCCTTTAACAATGCTTTTTTCAATTCTAATGAATTTTTAAACGATAACTCATCACTTGATTCATCTAATTTTCCTAATATTTTTCTATACTGTTCCATAAGTCGATTTGTATCGTTAAATCTATTACGTCCATTTGGTATTTTTTCATATCCTACATATTCTCCAGTTAATTGATCTATGATTTTAAGAAATTTATCGTTTAATTTTTCATCATTTTTTTCTACTAAATTTATTAAATTTAATCTATCCATCTGTTCATTCAATGAAAATTCTTTATTAGGTAAATTATTTTCACCATCGCATATAAAAGAATGATCTTTAGACATTTCTTCTTTATTAAGCATAAAATATCTTACGTTGCAATCTTTGATTTTACCATTCTTATCAACAGTTGCATCCCAAGTTGGGTCAAAATAATAATAATTGTCATTATATTTCACTCTCGTTATTGCATGATATCCATTCACAATCTCTATCTTAACAGTAACACAATTAGATTCTATTCCTAATTTTCTTAAAATATACGTATATAAATTAGCATAGCCTTCACACACTGAAGTTCCATCTAATAATGCTTTAACACCTGATTGCTTATAATCATATGCCTCTTTAGTTATCATACCATTAATAGAAACTCCAAAGCTAGGATCAATATCAAATGGATTTGTCTTTTGCTCTTGAGCATCCAATGTTTTATGATCATAATATACATTTTTAATTATATAATCATATATTGCCGCCATTTTTTGTAAATCATTCATTTTTTCAGTAGTTATAGAAGAAATTATTTTATCTACTTTTTTGTCATACATTAATATTTTAGCATTACTAAAAGCTTGATATCTTCTCCCTTCCTTTTCCATCCATATTTTTCTATTTGAGAAAGTACTCATATATTCATATAAATTTTTGTAATCTCTTTTTAATATAGGTAATAAATTTATATCCAATTTTATGTCTATGTCTTTTATTACTTCAAAGTGTGGAACTTTTTGTAAATTAGTATCTAATAACGTTAATTCAAATAAATTTTCAGTACTATAATCTATTTTTCTTAAACCTTGAGCATGCTTTATAGATATAGTTTCTAATTTCTTTAAATCAGTTAAATCTAATTCTTCAAAATTAACACCATTAACTATTAATTCTTTTAAATTCTTATTATTTTTTATCCAATCTACATTTATAATTTTTTCAGATGCAAATTTATCATCCTCATAACTATGACCAGTTAAATTTATTTGAATTTTTTCAAGAGAAGAATAATATTTGAAAAATTCAGAATATTCATCAAATGCACTTCTAGAATTAATTACCAGTTCTTTGGTTGTTGAAAAATAACTTTTTAATTCATCTTCTGTAAATGTAAAATTATGTACATTATCCTTTTTCAAATAACTATTTATTGTTGCTGCCAAAGTAACATCTTGTATAATTACTTTATTATCCATATTGCCTCCTTATATAATTTAATATTAGCATAATTAATATTAAATTATTTATATATTAATACGTAAGGCTTTCTTTTTACATTATATTTACAAAAAAAGTAGACACATGTCTACTTTAATTATTTCTTTTTAGTTGTATTTTTCTTAGTTCCTGTTGTTTTTTTAGAAGTTTCTTTTTTTGCACTAGTAGTTTTTTTAGCAGGAGTTTTAGTTTTTACTTCTTCTTTCTTTTCTTCCTTAACTACTTTTGTTTCTTCTTTAACAGGTTCTTCTTTTACTTCAACTTTTTCTTTTTTTACTTGTTTTTTTGTATCTTTTCTTGTTACAGAAAGTACTACGAATAATACAAGCATTACAATTACTACTGCAAGTACTACATATGATAATGCTGAAATATAATTTCTACCTACTACCATAATTAATACAAAGAATACAATTAATAATCCTAAGAAATATTTATAAATATATTTAATCCATTCTTTATAACTTACATTTTCACGTTGTAATCCAAGTAATACAAGAATACTTGTTGGTGAAATTAATAAGAATAATGAATAAATAACTTGGAATATAACTGCAAGTACAAGATAGAATTTTGTATCTGTTATTGTATAAGTAATTGTTGATAATGTAAATTGTGTAGCATATGTATAATCTGGATATACTACTGAAGATAATGCAGATAATGTTGTTCCAGATAGAACTTTATCTGTCATACCAGCAATACTTGTAATTATTGTTGTATAGAATCCTGAATTATAAACACCAACTAATACTAAGTTAGCAAGAATTACTATCATAGCATATGGTAATGCTCTTCTTATTCCACTTGCGATAGATTCAAGTAATCCATCAAATTTAATTTTGTAAATTAATGATAATATTACTGTAGTTACTACTAACAATACAATAACATTATATAAAGTCCATTCACCAAATGCAGTAAGTGTTGAACCTAATATTGCATTAAATAATGAAACATCAAATACTTTAAAATCAGTTAATGTTTTATGGAAATTTGTGAATCCTTCAAATCCAAAGTATCCATTCCAAGATACCATACCAAGTATTAGAAATACGATAATTACATCAAATGCAATCATCATTGGTAATCCTTTTTTAACTTCTTCTTTTTCTAAATTTGTTTTTTCTGGCTTGCTTGTTAATATTGTAAATAATATTAATGAACCAAGTCCAAGTACTAATATAACTATTTTAGCAATTATATTAGATGATACTGTAGCACTCATTATTTGATTTACATAATTTGTATATAATGAACCAGCACTTCCTAAAAGGATTGCGCCTACAGTTGATGCGATAGATGTTTTACTATCATAACCTAATTTTTTAGCAATATCTATAAATGCTGGAACAAAGATAAGCATAGGCATAATATCACCTATAACGGCTGTCATAATTCCAAATGTTAATATGCTTATTACTAAAAATAAACCTTTTTTCTTTTGAAATTTAACTGCAGTATTATTAATAACTGCTTCATATTTACCAGTTTTCTTAAGTACTGCATAAAATACACCAATACTTAAAATAAATATAAATGCACTGATAAATACACTAAATGATGTTAATCCATTTGATATAGAATCAACAAAGTTTATTGGATTAATAGTTCCCTTTTCAATACCTGATGTATAATAACCAATTGTTGAACTAGGGATTAAAAAACTTACTATTATTGCTGCTGCTAAAACTAACAATAATACTTTAAAAATATTATATTTCTTCATTTTTCCTCCTAATTTTCTGTAGTTTCTTGTGGTCTCATAAGTGGATACATAACTACATCTCTTATATTATCGCTATTTGTTAGAAGTTGAACCATACGGTCAATTCCCATACCCCAACCAGATATTGGTGGCATACCATATTCCATAGCTCCTATATAATCATAATCCATATCCATAGCTTCTTCATCACCATTTGCTTTATTCATAGCTTGTTCATGAAGTCTCTTTTCTTGTTCTACTGGATCCACAAGTTCTGAGTAACCATTAACAATTTCAACTCCGTTTATTACAAGTTGGAATCTATCTGTTATTTCTTTGTTATCATCATTTGCTCTTGCAAGTGGCGATAAACTCATTGGATGCTCTGTTAAATAAACAGGTCCTAGCATATGTGGTCTTGCAACCTTTTTGTATAAATAGTCAACAAGATTTCCATATCCTAAATTTTCAATTGGTGTTTCACTATCAAGTTCAATCTTATCTTCTTTAATCTTACTTAATAGTTTTTCCTTAGTATTATATTCATTAATATCAATGTTAGAATATTTCATTATTAAATCTCTAAATGAAACTCTTCCCCATTCTCCAGATAAATCTACCATTTTATCTCCGATTTGAATATTTAATGTACCAAATACTTTTCCGATTACTGTTTGAAGTAATTCTCTTATAAATTTCATATTATCTTCATAATTATAATATGCTTGATATGCCTCAATCATAGTGAAGTCTTGTAAATGGGTAGCATCCATTCCTTCATTTCTAAAACATCTTGCTATTTCATATACTTTTGGAATACCTGCGATTACTGATCTTTTCATGTAAGTTTCAGGCGCAATTCTTAAATATACATCCATATCAAGTGCATTATGATGAGCCATAAATGGTTTTGCAACAGCACCACTTGGTTTATTGTTTAGAATTGGTGTTTCAACTTCATAATAACCTTTACTATCTAAGAATCTTCTAAGTTCTCTAATAAAGTTCATTCTAATTAAGAAATTCTTTCTAGTATCTTCATTCATAATCATATCTACATATCTGTTTCTATAGCATAACTCTTTATCAGTTAAACCATGGAATTTTTCAGGTAGTGGTTTTAATGCTTTACCTAAGAATTCAAAACTAGATGCTCTTAAAGTTTTTTCACCAGTATGAGTTGTGAATATTTCACCTGTTGCACCTATAAAATCACCAACATCAAAGTTTGATTTGAAAAATTGATATTTTTCTTCGCCAACAAGATCAACCTTTATAGAAATTTGTAAATCTGCTTCAATATCTCTTACTTTAATGAAACTCATTTTACCCATTTTTCTCATGAATACTATTCTACCTGCAACACTAACATTATCAGTGCCATCTTCTAGATTAGATGCTTCTTTTAGTGTATGAGTAATTTCATATCTTTCAGGATAAGGATTACATGTTTTTCTAATTTCATCAACCTTTTGTCTTCTAACAATTTCTTGCTCTGTTAACTCTCTCATTTTTTCACCTCGAATCCTCTTTTATTATACCATAAAAAAAGGGAAAACCAATAGTTTATTACTATTTTTTCCCAAATTTAATCAGAATTTTTATAATCCAATAATACTTTTTCTAATTCTTCCTTTGTTTCACATTTAAATATTTTATTTTTTATTATTGCTGAATCTTTCATTCCTTTTATATACCATGCTGCATGAGTTCTCATTTCAAGTATGGCAACCTTTTCATTTTTTATTTCAAGTAAATATTTCATATGTTTTAAACACATATCGATTTTTTCATTTTTTGTTTGTTCACCTAAAATTTCATGTGTTTTTAAATAGTGTGATATCTGTTTAAAGATGTATGGATTACCTAAGGATGCTCTTCCTATCATTATTGCATCACAATTGGTTTCATTAAACATTCTAATAGCATCATCTACTGATTTTATATCACCATTACCTATTACTGGAATATTAACATTTTCTTTTACTTTTTTTATTATGCTCCAGTCTGCAAGTCCTTCATAACCTTGCGCTCTAGTTCTTGGATGAACAGTAATTGCACTTGCACCTGCTTCTTCTACTATCTTTGCTATTTCTACTGCATTAATATTATTTTTGTCCCATCCACTTCTAATTTTAACAGTTACAGGACATGGTACTGCATTTACTACTGCTTCTACAATTTCTTTTACCTTTTCTGGATTTTTTAAAAGTGCTGCACCTGCTTGTGCCCTTAGGGCCACCTTTGGAACAGGGCATCCCATATTAATATCTATAATATCTGGATGCATTAATTCATATACTTTTTTAGCAGCAATAACAAAACTTTCTTTGTCACTACCAAATATTTGCTGAGCAATTGGCCTTTCTTCTTCTGTCATATAAAGCATTTTTTTTGTTTTTTCACTATCATACATTAATGCTTTATCACTTACCATTTCTGCGAATAAAAGTCCCGCACCATATTCTTTAACTATTCTTCTAAATGCACTATTACATACTCCAGCCATAGGTGCTAAACATACATTATTTTCTATTTCTAAATTACCTATTTTAAACATTAATTAACCTTCTTACAATGATATATTTTATTTGTTTTTTCATTATATATAGTTGCATAATTATCATCATATATTTTTGCTTTTATATATGCATTTTCTTTTCCTTTATCATCACCATTTACAATTTGATGATCTATTTTTAATTTAAATTCATATGTTGTAATGCCATTTTTATATTCTCTTGAATTAATGAAATATGTTCCATCTAAATAATTTTTGTTAGTAGAATCATTATATTTTTTCCAAATAAACGTTTTATCTTCATTAAATTTTGCAGTAACTGCATAATATGAATAATTAGAATATGAACAATTCCAAGTACCATTTAATTTTGATGAACCACTGCTAACTAAAGTAACTATAACTACAATAAGAATAATAGTAAAATGAATTATTGTCATTATAATTGAAATTATAAGTCCTGCAAATGACAAACCTTTATATTTTGAATCATTTCCAGTTTTAGATTTATATTTACTACATTTACAAATAGATATAATATTTAAAATTAATCCTATTATTGGAATTATAAAACTAAATATCATACCTAAAATAGATATTACTTTTCCATTATCTTTTACTATTTCTTCTTTAACTTTACCATTTACTGGATAACCACAAGAAGTACAATATTTACTACCTCCATCCATATTTTTACCACATCTAACACAATACATAAAAAACACCTCTCATATGCTGATTATATCAAAAAAAATGTTATATTTCATCAATTTTGTGATTTTTAAATAAAAATATGATACAATAAATCATCGCTGATAAATTTATCAGATTAAGGAGATAAAAATGATTAATAAAAAAAAGATAAAATATTTAACTCAACGAGCAATTTTAACTGGAACACTTTCTCTTACATTACTATCAGGAAAAACTATAAATACAAATGCTCAGGAAATAAAATCAAATTATAATGATTATTACGAAGTAAGTAAAGAAAACGGTAAAAAAATAGTTAATGTTCCAGAAAAATTCAAAAAAATAATTGCTAAAGAAATTGGTAAATCTAATAATGATGATATTACAATTTCTGATTTAAATGACTTTAATCCTGTATACTATTTTAGTATTGATGTTGACGAAAATGATGATTTATCTTGGCTTAATTATTGTAATAATTTAATTACACTTACGATAAAATTTGGAAATTGTACTTCAATAAAATCACTAAAAAAAATAAATGAACTAAGAAGTTTAGAACATCTAATACTAATCAACAACAATAATGACAGTTTAGATTTTACTAATACAGATGCAATAAATTTTATAAAAGAATCAAATTCTATCAGAATATTAAGTTTATCAGGATTTAATATTGAACCTGGAGCACTTGAAAATCTTAAAAACTTAGATAGATTATCAATTGGAAATGGCAGAGATATGAATATTGATTATTCAGAATTAACATTTTTAAGTTCTCTTGAAATTACTGATGGCCCTTATACAGCTGCTACATATATAACAAATGGTGATATTAGTGTGTTACAAAGAAATGGTGTAAGTATTTCAGGTACTACAGATGATTTTTTAAAAAAGTTAGAAAGCGTCAACTTTAAAATAGATGAAATTGTTGAAACTTTAGACATTAAAGAAACAGATTCTGAACAAGAAAAATTAAATAAAATACTTATATATGTTTTAGAAAATTGTATTTATGATCCAAATATAAAAAATAATACAAGTGATGATATATTATCATTTTATGAAGGTGGAAAATTATATGGAGCACTTGAAAAAGATACTCAAATCTGTGGAAATTACTCAGCACTTGTTTGCGCACTTTGTAAAAGAGTAAATTTAAAGGCTAATTATATAGTAGATAATAATCATGCTTGGAACTTAGTAAAAATTAATAATCAAGAATATTTTGTTGATAGCACATGGCTTGATGATGAATATTTTGTAACCCAAACAAAATTGCAAGATCCAGAAGGAAATTCTAATGATTATATTTATAAAAAAGTATCTGCGCTTGATTTATTAAAAAACAGAGATTATGATAGTTTAAAAATGGCATGGTACATGGTAGATCCATATAATTTTAGTTACATAGACCAAGATGGTACTCATATAACTGATAATATACCAAGTTATATAAAAGTTACTCCAGCATTAAAAGAAAATGAAAATAAAAATGATGATACAGTTATTGTAAAAATAAAAGATAAAAATCAACATAAAGTATTTCAAATTAGTATTGCAGTTTTAATTGGTATACTTGGTGGTATTCCTACTGGAATTATAGTAAAAAATAAGATTATTAACAAAGAAAAAAATAAAGTAAAGACATTAAAAAACTCAAGAGATTAAATTTTCTCTTGAGTTTTATTTTTTATAAGAACAATTCCGGAAATTACTAATCCTATTATTGATAATATTCCATATCCTATATATGACATTATATTATCTAGTGTTTTTGGATTCTCTATCTTTTTTACAAATGATACTATTACTTCTTTGTCTTCTTTTACTTCTTTAAAATATGGCATTATTATTTCATTTCTATCTGTTATTTCATAACTTTCTCCATTTATGGTTATTTTATTTATTTCATATCCATCTTTTGCTTTTATCTTTATTTTATCTTTACTTGAATCTTCTCCATATTTTACTATTTCGTCTCCTTCTATTGTTCCTCCTTCTCCTTCTACTTTTGTTGTTATTTTAAATTTTATTTTTTCATATTCATAACTAAATTCTTGTTTCTTTTCTTTATATATATGAACATTACTTTCTGGTTTGCTTACTAACTTATATCCTTCAAATTCTTTTTCTTCACTTACATATTGATTTCCTATTAAATCTGTTTTCTCTATGTCTTTTGCTAATTTCTCTTTTGTCTCTTTATCATAATAATGTATTACTATTTCTCCTGGAATCTTTATATTTGTATCATAATCACTTGTTACTGTATTTTCTTTATTATCTAACTTTATTGTTGTTTCTATTTCATTTGTCATTATTCTATCTGTATCTTCTATTCCAATATATACTACCTTTATTTCTTTTGTAAATGTTATTTCTTTTTTCATATTTATCTTTTCATATGTTTCTTCCCAGATTATCGTTTTAGTTTCTTTATTATATTTTCCTCCTGATATATCTGATTTTTCTTCATCTATTTCATATGGTAATTTATCTATATAAGTTACTTTTGCATCTCCTATATAATCTTTTATTACTGCTTTATAATTTAGTTTATATCCTACTTCTGCATCCTTTCTTGTTATTTCTTTTGTTCCTGTCTTACTTACACTTGTTTCTAGTTTTGGATCTTTCTTTTCATAGTAGAATATAATTAATACACTTGGTTCACTTATTGTTCCTGATAATACTCCTGTTGAACTTTCATGTCTTACTAAATTATAATTCTTTGGTACTCCTGCTTTATCTCTTATCTCTGTTGCATTATATACTTCTGTATATTTCATACTCTTTGTATATGTTTCAGCAAGTTCTTTATTTGTTGTTTCTTCTAGATATTTTATTGTTAGTGTTGATGTCTTCAAATTATAGTATAAATTTACTGTTACATTTTCATTATCTATTTTTATTTGTTTTAAATCATCACTTTGTTTACTATTACTTTCATATTTTTCAAAATTATAATTCTTAAATATCTCTTCTTTTTCTGTTTCTATTTTTTTAGATTCTACATTATATATGTCTCCATAATGTACTTTATTATCTACATTTTCTTTTGCGATTTCTTTCTTTGTTTCTATATCATAATATTTTATTGTTATATTTGATTTTTTATTGTAATAGTAATTTACTACGATATTATCAGTACTTATCGTTCCATTTAATGATGTATTTTCTGGTGTTATCACATATTCATTCGCATAATCATAATCATTGAAAATTGTATTTTTTTCTTTTTCTGTTCTTTTATTTTCTGTATTATAACTATCTCCATAATGATTATTTATTACATCTGAACTTATTCCACTAATTTTAGCATTTGTATATTTATCTATATAGTTTATTGTTATACTTGATTTTTTCTTATAGTAATAACTTATTGTTATTGTATCTGTATTCATTGTTCCTTTT
>OLNZ01001750.1_pt1 | contig 14486 bp, 9 predicted proteins | sample 1672981 | NCBI WGS metagenome assembly OLNZ01 (sample SAMEA3136743, study PRJEB25190) | human gut metagenome | biome: human gut; feature: human-associated habitat; material: faeces | place: Austria | collected 2013 | reverse complement strand
AGTGACACAAACCGAGGGACAGAAAGCAGAAGAGATTCATGTGGTGCTCCTCCATAATGATGAGAGTGAAGAAAGAAAAGAAAAAGCATAATCATCTTAAAAAAGCATAAGTAGAATCGACAGATCTTCCATAGCAGGAGGGTCTGTTGATTTTTTATTTAAATTGAACTGTGAATCAAATGACAGCAAGCTCAAAGTGTGCTATGATAGAATTATCATAAAGATTCAATATAATAATGAAAATTCATTGAGCAGCGTGCTGGCGATCGCTTATCTTTGTGCAATGCAGTATTATTTTAAGCCAATTCGGGAATTGCCGACTGGCAGAGGCTTTGCTGATTTTGTTTTCATTCCAAACCCAGAATATCAAAATGAGTACCCGGCACTAATAGTTGAATTAAAATGGAACCGCAATGCACAGACAGCTATGCAGCAGATAAAAGATAGAAACTATCCGGCATCCATTTTAAGTTACACAGGTGATATTTTATTAGTTGCGATAAATTACGATAAGAGCAGTAAAGAGCATCAGTGCCAGATAGAGCAGTATCAAAAAGAGTAAGGATCTAAGAAAGAACATAAAAGGAGCCTGCGGTTTTGCAAATGGGTGTCCAGTGAGCTGTAACGAAATTGGTCCGGCGACGAAACCATTGCACCTAAGGGCTTTCGTAAACTTTAAGGGCAGAAACAAATTTTTTAGTTTAAACCCTGCAAAAAAGTAGCTTTTGCATGAATCCTGTGGTAAAATAGTCATATGATGGTGGCAATTTGAACAAAAACCACACGATATTTTAAAGGAGGATGTGCGAATGACTCAAAAAGAACAGAAAAATCAAATCAAAAATCTGCTGGCATGTGCAGAGCGTTTGTTATGCTGTATGACAGAAGTACAGCAGGATATGGACGAAGCAGCAAAGTCAATTAAACAGCAAAAATTACTTTCAGATGAAATCGCGTCAAAACTTGAGAATAAATTAAAAGAATTGCGGGAAGAGACAAAAAATTATACAGATATTTGTGGCGAGACAGGGATAAAAAATCTTATGGAATCTTCTATGTCAGAGGCAAAGCATGTTTTAACAGAACAGCTGCAGCTGATTGAGAAAGAGGAGAGAAGGCTTGCGTATAAGCGTTTTAAGTCCCTGCAGTCGCTAGATCCAGATACAAATGAGCATATTTCGTCATATAAGAATGATCTTAAGGAATTATTGGATGCATATGAAAAAGCACCGTCAGATGAAAAGATAGAGAAAAAATTAGATGCTTACAGTACATTCATGCAGGCACTTGATGAGACAGACAGCGCCAAAGTTATAGCATATATTCTGGAACTGTCGTCTGTATTTGATAATCAGCTGCTTGGAAAGGCATTTGTGGCAAGAACGATTAAAGAAGCATCAAATGAAAGCGATCAGACTGACATTGTAGTGGAAGAAAGCAACGAGGAGCCTGCGAAAGATAACGAAGCAGTTGAAGATGCGCAGCTTCTATCAGAGATTGCGGCAGCAAAGCAGCTTCCATTTATTCGTGATGAGGATGTGGCTTGCTATACACTTGAGATTGAAAAAGGAAAAGAAGAGAAAAAAGTTGGAACAAAGAGCTTTTTAAACGAAATTCGTGCAAAGTTTGCAACGGAAAATGGATTGGTTTTAACATGTCTTGATACGTTTGGTGTGCTTTCCATTCAGTTTCTGGCACTCGCAACGAAGAAATCCATGATCACACTCGAAATGTCATTTCGCTACTTATTTGAAAAAGGATATATCAGAATTTATAAAATTCCTGGATTGGATTCTTTTTATTCCCTTTCAGCAAAGGCATGGAAAGCAATGCAGTCAAGAGAAGTACGCAATTATTTAAAAATAAAAGGTATTGTTTATGATAATCAGGCAAAAAATGAAATGAATCTTGATGTGGATGAGGAATCTGTCAATGCAGCGTTTGCAAGGATTGCTTATCTGCGTTTGCTGAATACATTTTATGAGATTATTCAGCCAAATACATCAATGAAGGAAGCAGTTTTTGATGAGTGCTTTGTGGCTGTATTAAATGATGCATCTTCAATAATTATGATTGGTATTTTCTGGAGCTTAAAGGGAAGTAAGGATGAAGAGATTCTTCTTGAAAATATTCGAGAGAGCGTAAATTATGGCACTGATTACGTTATTGTTGCGGGACTAAACAGGGATTATGCAGTTTGCAATGCCGATTATGTAGTAAAAGAAATGACATTTGATCCAAAGTGTGTAATCTGCTACGATTTGCTAAAAAACGAATATTTTGAGTATGTGTCAAATGATCCGTTTTCTCCAAAGAAGCTGTTAGAAAAGAAGGAAAATCAATCAGAAGATCAGTTAGAGTGTCAGCCAGAAAGTCAATTTGAAGATCAATTACCAGATCAGTCAGCAGACTCTTCAAAAGATGAAATACAAAATGCCTGCATGATGATTGTGGAAGAAAAAACTTACTGTGCTACAGCTTATCTCGATGCTGTAAAGGATACAAATGAACAATATAAAATGCTGTATGAGCAGTTAGCTTACGCAGTCAATGATCCTAAAATGAGATGCTCCTATGATTCTCATAAAATCTTTGCAATGTATCCGCAGAATGAGGATATATTGACAAATTATCTTATGCTGTCTACCTGCCTTCGCAATTTTTTTATGAACCATATTGAATATGATTATGAAATGAAGGCATTATATGAGAACATGAAGAGTATTCCTATGACACAGGCTTATCCTGAGCTGATGAGCGCAGCATATCGCATGGTGCAGTTTAAGGGAAAATTCCATAAGGGAATTGATTGCTACGCCGATTATCGTCTAAGGGATCAGATAAAAATTGAACATCGACTGGAAAATCTGGCAGTGCGTGCAAAGGGATATTATGAAACATACGTGTTAGGTCAGCCTAAAAACCATAAAAACGTAAAGCGCTTTGTTGATACATGGAAATTAGTTTTTGCTGAGGATGGTGAGATGGCATCATATCTTCAGGCAATCATGAATGGCGAATACGAGTATGCGAGTCTGTTTCGTGTAAATTTGCTTATTAATTTTATTAGTGATGGCTGTACAGCCGAATATTCAAATCTTAACCGTGAAAAGTTAGGAAACTATATTAATGACTGTTGGGATAAATCAAAGACAAATGGCGGAACCAAATTTAAGACTAGCAATCTTATGAGCGACCTTAGAAATAACCTGACAAATGCTATGGAAAAGGTTATTGGGATTACATGTGAGTGGATTGATCTGGCATCCGGACGCAGCTGTTCTGAAAATGATGCAGGTGAAAAGCGCTACCGTGAGATAAAAAGTGATCTTAGGGCAGAATTAAAAGCTGCTGAAAAAATCGTTCAAAAGAAGGAAACAGCAGAAGATATTTATGTGCAGGCAGGAAAAGCTGTGCTAGCGCAGACAATAAAAGAGCTTCTGGCAAGATTGGATGGCAGATACAAGGAAGAGTCTCACAAATATTTTTACATAGATTTTTTAAGAGGAAGCGAGGTACTTTTAGACGAGGAATATTTCCCAGATAAGCGGGGAAATTTTGCTGATTTTGAGAAATTGTCACTTCCGGCTCGTATTTTGCGTCATTCTAAGCTTGAGCTGTTAAGTTTTGAGGAAAAGCTTGAGCATATTTTCAAGGAATATGGAGACGACTACGGAGCAGCAGAACAGATTTTAGATTATATGCAAAAAAATAGAAATGCAACAGAAGAGTACAATATTCAGGCATCTAAGGAGCAGGCTGGAAAGGATGCACAAATCCGTCTTAATAACTTTATTGAAAATCTGGAGCTGGCGCAAAGCTATGGACAGATTGAAGAGACAAAGGAAAATAAGAAGGAAAAAATTCAGAAGATCGCAAATGAGTGGTTTGCTTATGCTGATGAGACGAAAAATTATGGTTTCTTCAAACGAATCCTGGAGGAGTACGAGAAAAAACTTCACGAGGACGCAAAGGTGCGCGGAGAGGCACTTCTTCGCGAGGTTGAAGGAATCGAGAATAACGACACATTAGATGAGTGCCGCAAAAAGCGTATTGTCGCAATAAAAAGCATGATCGAATGTCAAAACTATACAGTGGCAGAGGATCTTTTGTCAAAAATTAATAGTGAAGAGATAGATGAGGAGCGGGAAATTCGAGGCACTGATTATCTGGCAAAGTTTATTGAAGAGTATGACTATAATTATAAGGCAGTTGCTAACAGCAGCAAGAGTCTTAGTGATCTGGCAGTTGTGCGGATTCATAACAAGGACGAAAAGTGGGCAAAGCGCCTTATTGACAACTGGATGAATAACGGACAGGCTTTGGGACAGTATAAGCTGACAGCTCTTCTTGAGGCGCTTGGCTTTTTAGACGCACAGGTAAAGGAGCAGGCAAAGCTTGGAAGAATTGAAAACTATATGGTTACGATTCCTGCTGTAGTAGGAAGAAAAGCAAACTATAAGCATCCAATTGCGGCATTTGGATCAAAGGCGCAGACAGAGGGCTTTCGCGTTGCCTGCCTGTTTGGAAAGTATGATGCAGACCGTCTGATTGAAGAATTAAAAAATATCGGAAACAGCAAAAATACACTAGTTCTTCTTGATTATGCGCTGTCACTTCCAGACAGAAGATTATTTGCAAAAAAAATAAAGGCGAGCTTTAGTGATAAGGTCTTTGCAGTCATTGACCGCGTATTATTAATGTTCTTAGTAAACAATTACAGTGTGCAGTTTATCAATCAGATATTGATGTCTGTTATGATGCCATTTTCATATTGTCAGCCGTATGTGTGGGATTCTTCAAAGGTAATGCCTCCGGAGATATTTATCGGAAGACAGGAAGAGCTTGAAAAAATCGAATCACCTTCCGGTGTCAATATTGTTTATGGCGGACGTCAGCTTGGAAAGTCGGCACTTTTAAAAAAGGCAAAAATGGATATTGATTTTGATGAAAATAATAACCGTGCAGTTTACATTGAAATCAAGGGCATGGATTATGAACGAGCAGCTAAAAAGATTTGCTGTGAGCTGTATGATGCAGGTGTTCTAAAAGAAGAAATTGATACGACAGACTGGGATGTACTAGCAAGGGCAATCAAAAAAAGGCTGCTTGAAGATAAAGAGGAACGTATTCCTTATCTGTTACTTTTGTTAGATGAGGCAGACACATTTATCGAGAGCTGTACAAAAGTAAATTTCAAGCCGTTTGATGCTCTAAAAGAGATTCAAAATATTGGAATGGACCGCTTTAAGTTTGTTATTGCAGGTCTTCATAATATTGTGCGTTTTAAGCGCGATGCAGCATTGTCTAATAATAGTGTGATTACGCATTTAAGCTCAATTACGATCAGACCATTTCACACAAAGGATGCAAGACAGCTTCTTGAGGAGCCGCTTTATTGTCTGGGATTTCGTTTTCCAAAGGAGCGTCAGGCGCTGATATCACTTATTTTAGCAAGCACCAATTATTTTCCAGGATTGATTCAGCTTTATTGTGCGAATTTAATTGAAGCAATGAAAAAGGATGATTATGCCGGATATGATGAAGGGAATACACCAACCTATGAGGTTACACAAAAACATATTAAAAAGGTGCTCTCAGATCCATCCTTTATGAATCAGATTCGTGAAAAGTTTGAGATCACGCTTAAGCTTGATGAAGATAACATGTACTATATCATTGCACTTTTGATGGCATATCTATATCACCAAAATGCAAACTCAGCAGCTGACAGCGAGGGCTTTTCGGCAGAGGATATCAAAGAGGCGGCAATTGGCGTAGGCATCAATCAGGTTGCCGTTCAGAAAACACAAGTCATTAATGGACTGATGCAGGAGCTTCTTGAGCTTAATATTTTGCGTCATACAGTAAACGAAAAGTATCTGTTCTCACGATACAGCTTCTTCCAGATGATGGGAACATCAGATGAAATTGACAGCCGTTTGCTTGAATACATGGAGAATCAATAACGGGGTGAAACAATGGATAGACTATGGTGGGAAAATATAACAAATACATCACATTTCATTGATCAGATTGTGGAAGCCGTTCAGTCAGGCAGCCATCTGTTTTTACAGCTTCCGCAGTTTGTCCCGTGGTATGAGACAATGAGCGATCTGGTCATATCGAAAATTGAAAGGCAAAACTCAGACCGTTCCCTGAAAATTATTATGGATAGCGGCAAAGATCCGGGGGAATATCTGTTTTATCAATATTGCCGTCAGGAGAAAAGGGCGCAGTATAGGCCAGGAATAGGATATGCGCAGTTTCTTGCAAAAAGCGAAGAGTTAATAATGAACCATTATATCCTCTGGGTAACGCAGGCAAATGCAGCGCAGGCGAAGAAGTGGTACACTTTTCTGGAAGGCTACAGCAAGGCTCTTGGCAAAGGGAAAAAAGGCTGTATATTTTTGATTGAAACAAGAGAAGATGTACCAATTATTGAACGCGGAAGCATCAAAAGACTTGTTTATGAGAAAGAGATAGCACATTATGACACATATCTTTTTGCGATGCTTGCGGCATCCACGCAAAAGCAGACAGAGGGCTTTCGCCAGTATCTGGCAGAGGCTGTCTCATCAGTTGTGCCAGATGATGCAGAGCTTGCCTGCGCATGTATCAAGAGAGGGCGTATATTTTTAGAGGATCCTGTAAAAACAATTGCGTCAATAAGAAAAGAAACATTTAGAAGCGATGGAACGGCCTTTTGGCCTGACATAAGCGAAAAGCAGATTGCAGAACGAATGTGGGAAGCGCAGATTAAGGTAGTATTTCCTATTATAGAAAAGCAGCGAAGCATTATCGTGGAGCGCTACAGAAAAGGAATTGAAGCACTTCTTCCAATCACTGGTGCATACGGCGAAATGTTTTTTGATGCCGAGGATGTGGAAATTGGCGTCTTGTCTCATCTGGTATCATTAGGGAGACTAGCTGTCGCTTTCGAAGATGGGAAAATGATTGCAAGGCTTAGAAATGCAAGAAATACACTGGCACATATTAAGCCTATGACACAGGCAGAAATTGACGAAATTTTGTAAATAAAAAAGCAGCGACCGGATTGATCGCTGCTTTTTTTCATTATAAGATCCGTATACGAATAATATTTTCCATTGCCTCTAACTTTTTCTCAAATTCATCATTTACAGGCGCTTCTACATCAAACATTGCATATGCATATTCGCCGCGGCTTTTTGAAACCATATCACTGATGTTAACACCAGCCTCACCAAAAAGAGAAGTCAGCTGACTGATAACATTTGGTCTGTTGTAGTGGCATACACAGATACGTGCTGCCTTTTTGCGATAGCCAAGGCTGCAGGATGGGTAGTTGACAGAGTTTTCAATATTTCCATTTTCAAGATAATCCATAATCTGGTTGACGGCCATAACAGCACAGTTTTCCTCAGATTCTTCAGTTGAAGCACCAAGATGAGGAAGTACAAGAGCACCAGGCATATTTACAACAGCTGGATTCGGGAAGTCTGTAACATAGCGGGAAACCTTGCCGCTTGCAAGAGCATCAGCCATGTCAGCATCATTTACAAGAATATCTCTTGCAAAATTTAAGATCTTGACACCATCCTTCATTTGATCAAAAGCACGCTTATTCAGCATACCCTTTGTAGAGTCAAGTGCAGGAACATGGATGGTGATGTAATCACACTGATTATAGATTTCATCATTATCCTTTACGATTGTAATGTGGTGAGAGAGACGAACTGCATTCTGGATGCTTAAATAAGGATCGCAGCCAAAAACCTCCATTCCAAGCTCACTTGCAGCATTTGCAACAAGAACACCGATTGCACCAAGTCCGATTACGCCAAGCTTCTTTCCCTTAATTTCATTTCCAGCAAAAGCCTTCTTTGCCTTCTCAGCTGTCTTTGCAATATTTGGGTCATTCTTATTTTCACGTACCCAGTGACAGCCGCCTGCAATATCACGTGAAGCAAGCATGAGTCCTGCAATAACGAGTTCCTTTACACCATTTGCATTTGCACCTGGTGTATTAAAAACAACAATACCTTTTTTTGCGCAGGAATCAAGCGGAATATTATTCACACCGGCACCGGCACGTCCAATTGCAAGAAGAGAATAAGGAAGTGTCATTTCATGCATAGAAGCACTGCGAAGAAGCACAGCATCAGCATTTTCAATCGAATCAGCGATGCAGTATGTATCATCAAAACGGCTCATTCCGGCATTAGAAATTGGATTTAAGCAATAAACACTTTTCATTTCAAATTCTCCTCCTCAAACTTTTTCATAAATGCAACAAGTGCCTCTACACCTTCCTTTGGCATTGCATTATAGATACTTGCACGCATACCGCCTACAGTGCGATGACCCTTTAAGTTAACAAAACCGGCAGCCTCAGCTTCCTTTACAAATTTGGCATCAAGCTCCTTGTCGCCAGTTACAAATGGAACATTCATTAAAGAACGAGAGGACGGCTCAACTGTACCGTGAAACAGCTTGCTAGAATCAAGATAGTCATAGAGGATCTTTGCCTTTTCTACATTTCTTCTTTGCATTTCCTCAAGACCGCCCATTTTCTTAAGCCACTTGAAGACTTTGCCACAGATATAAATACCATAGCATGGAGGTGTATTGTAAAGAGAATCAGCATCTGCATGGATTTTGTAGCGAAGCATGGTAGGTGTTCCTGGAAGAACATCATCAGTAATAAGGTCTTCACGAATGATTGCAATTACAACACCGGCAGGACCGACATTTTTCTGAACACCGCCGTAAAGCATACCATATTTAGTAACATCAACCGGCTCAGATAAGAAGCATGAAGAGATATCAGCTACAAGTGTTTTTCCCTTTGTATTTGGAAGTGTGTGGAATTTGGTGCCGTAGATAGTGTTGTTTTCACAGATATAAACATAGTCGGCATCGTCATCGATTGGAAGATCAGAACAGTCTGGAATATAAGAAAATGTTTTGTCAGCACTAGAAGCGACAACGTTAACCTCGCCGTAGAGCTCAGCTTCTTTAGCAGCCTTCTTTGCCCACTGACCGGTTACAATATAATCAGCTTTCTTATTTTTCATCAGGTTCATTGGGATCATAGCAAACTGCTGGGATGCACCACCCTGTAAAAATAAAACCTTATAATTGTCCGGAATATTCATAAGCTCACGAAGATCAGCCTCAGCCTCTTTAATGATTGCATCGTAAACCTTAGAACGATGGCTCATCTCCATGACAGACATACCACTTCCCTGATAGTCAAGCATTTCATCTGCAGCCTCCTGCAGTACCTCTTCTGGCAGCACAGCTGGACCAGCAGAAAAATTATAAACTCTTCCCATAAAGAAACCTCCTTATCACTGCATTAGATATTATCGGGCGGTCAAAGACCGGTGAGATGCAGTGATTCACTATGGTGCTTTACCATATTAAAGTCTAATATAATACTCAATTAGAAATAAGTCAATACCTAATTTCAATAATTCTTCACAAGAGGACAAACAATGGACACAAATTTATCAAAGAGTCGTCACATTTGACGCCTAACATTACAAACGATAGCAAAACAGCAATAAGGCTGTTTGCAAAAATGAGATGCAGGAGGACAAGACTTTGATTGAAGTAACAGGTCTGGTAAAAAAATATGGAAACCATGTGGCTGTCGATCATTTAAGCTTTCGTCTGGAGCCGGGAAAGATTTATGGCTTTCTTGGTCCAAACGGAGCTGGAAAATCAACGACCATGAATATGATGACCGGATATATCGGCCCTACAGAGGGAACGATTTTAATTAATGGTCACGATATCGTGAAGGAACCAGCAGAGGCGAAGCGCTGTATAGGCTATCTGCCGGAGCTTCCGCCGCTGTATACAGATATGACAGTATGGGAATATCTTGAATTTGCGGCACAGTTAAAAAATATTCAGGCGAAAAAGCGTCAGGAGAGCATTTTAAATGCTATGAAGATGACTGGACTTGTCGATGTAGCAAAAAGACTTATCAAAAATCTTTCAAAGGGCTACCGCCAGAGAGTTGGTTTTGCACAGGCAGTGCTTGGTATGCCAGAAATCATAATCCTTGATGAGCCGACTGTAGGTCTTGATCCAATTCAGATTATTGAGATTCGTTCACTTATTAAGGAGCTTGCAAAAGAGCATACCGTTATTTTAAGCTCACATATCCTTTCCGAGATTAGTGCCGTATGCGATGAGATTTTAATTATCTCTCACGGAAGACTAGTTGCAAGTGATACAACAGAAAATCTGATGCACTACATGGATAGTGATGCTATGCTTGAAATCAGCATAAGGGCGCCAAAGGAGCAGGCAAAGAACAGCTTTGCACAGCTTCATCATGTTGTAGCAGTTTTGGAAGCCACAAAGCAGAATGAGGATGATAAGCATCTGAATTTGACCTCATTTGAGATACGTACAGATGGCGCTGATGTGCGCGAAGCTGTATTTGGTATCTGCGCAGAAAAAAATTGGCCGATTTATGAGATGAAATATTCAAAGGCAACACTTGAAGATGTCTTTATGGAGCTGACTGCCGACAATAAGGCTCATGAAGAAGAGATGGATGAGATTAAAAAATCGGCAGAGGAGGCCGTAAAGGAAGCAGAGCAGACAAAGCAGGCCAATAAGGAGGATGACAATGAAAGCAATATTTAACAGAGAATTTAAATCTTATTTCACATCCATGATTGGACCTGTATTTGTGGCCGCACTTGTGCTCGTGACAGGTATTTACTTTATGGTGTATAACATGAGCTATGGCTATCCTTACTTTGCCTACACATTAAGTGCCTCTGCCATCGTATTTGTACTGACTGTTCCGCTTTTGACAATGAGAAGCTTTTCAGAGGAGCGTCATTCAAAGACAGATCAGCTTCTTTTGACATCACCGGTATCTGTGACACAGATTGTTTTAGGAAAGTTCTTTTCAATGGCAGCAGTTGTTGCGATTCCATGTGTGATCTTTTGCCTGTGTCCATTGATCATTAAGAGCACTGGAACAGCATATTTTCTTGTTGACTATTCAACTATTCTTGTATATTTTCTGATCGGCTGCGCTTATGTTGCCATTGGAATGCTGATCTCAGCAATGACAGAGAGTGTCATCATCGCGGCAGTTGGAACGATCATTACACTGCTTTTGATCAATTTGTCAAATGGTCTTTCCAAATATGTGCCAAATACAGCAATTGCCTCTTTAATAGGCTGTCTGATTCTTTTAGTTCTTCTTTGCGTCATTGTCTATGTAATGACAAAGAGCAATGCAGCTACGTTTGGTCTTTTGATCGGTGGAGCAGCAGTTTTAATTATTCTTTACGTTGTAAAGCCAGCTCTTTTTGAGGGACTTGTTCCAGGAATGATCGAAAACATAGCATTTGCAAAGGTAATGACAAGCTTTGTTTCTGATTATGTGTTTGATGTAAAGGGTGTTGTGGAGCTGATCTCGATTTGTGCGGCATGCATCTTCCTTACCACACAGGTAATCCAGAAGAGAAGATGGAGCTAAGATAAGCGCTAGATTGGTGTAAGAAAAAAGCCGAAAAAGCGGCAGAATGAGAGGAAAGCAGGCAGGAATGGATATCAAAAAAAAGAAAGAAAAAAAGCCGTCAGGTAAAAATATTTCATCTGTAGTGCAGCTGAAAAACGGAAGCTTCAGCCTTGCAGTGACGGCAATTGTGCTGGCAATTATTGTAGTAGTAAATTTGATTATAGGACAGCTTCCATCAAAGTTATTAAATTTGGATTTGAGCGAAACTGGAATTTTCAGTGTTTCAGATACTTCCAAAGAATTATTAAAGGACTTAGACAAGGATGTTACTGTTGAGGTAGTGGCAGAGACGGGAAATATAGACTCTCGTATTGAAAAGTTTATCTCTATCTATGGCGATCTCTCATCTAAGTTAAAGGTTAGCTATATAGACCCTGTTATTCACCCTGAAATTCTTACAAAGTATGGAATTTCAGCAAACTCTGTTGTTGTATCATGCGAGGAAACTGGAAAGAATCAGGTAATTTCCTTTAGCGATATAATTGTAAGTCAGCAAAATTATTATGGCTACAGCAGCGAATCAGAATTTGATGCAGAGGGTCAGCTGACAAGTGCTGTTGCAGCTGTTACCTCCGATAACGATAAAAAGATTTACATGTTAAGAGGCCATGGTGAGTCAGCAATAAGTCAAGAGCTTGGCGAGCTGCTTACTAAAAACAGCATGACAACATCAGATTTAAATCTTCTTGAGACAGCATCTGTGCCGGATGATTGTGATCTTTTGATTATCAACAATCCTACAAGTGATCTTGGAACTGATGAATATACAGAACTTCATAACTATCTGTATCAGGGCGGAAATGTACTTTTGCTTCGCGGTGTCACCGATAAGGAGCTTACAAACTTCAATGAGCTGATGGAAGATTATGGTATGACTATGGTAAACTCCTATATTGGAGATCGTGATCGCTATTACCAGAGAGCACAGAGTGCGTTCTATTTCTTCCCAATGATCACAAGCAATGACACAAATGTAGAAACAACAAGCAGCATCTTAGTCGGTGCAGTAGCAGGTATGACAGCATCAGAAAATACACCAGAAGATGTAACACTGACAACACTTTTAACTACAAGTAACAATGCATTTCGTGAAGGAAACAGCAATGAGGCAACACAGTTTATTCTGGCAGCATCATCACAGAAGACAGTACCAGCAGATACAGAAAGCGAGAGCGAGTTAGAATCTGGCAGTGATACAAAAGAAACTGAAAAGACATCCGCTGAGAGCGTTTCAGAGGAAGCTTCAACTGAAAGTGTAACTGAAAATGCATCCGAGGAAGTTACGTCTGAAGCAGCATCTGAGGCAGAATCTACCGAGGAAAGCACTCTTGAGGATGTTCTGACTGACATTTCAGTTGGAAACACAGATGGCTGGCTTGAGACACCATCAGCAGATTCTAAGCTGACTGTTATCTCAGCATCCACCATGATTGATTCCAGTTTGATTGGGAACTTCACTGGAATTGAAAACTTAAATGAGTTCATTAACATCGTATCATCTTACTTCGATGATGTTCAGAACGTATCAATTCCGGCAAAGAGCCTTTCAGTTACTTACAATACTGTAACAGGAAGCAGCATTTGGAATGCATTGTTTATAATTGTCATCCCAGTCTTCTCAATTGTTGCAGGATTGGTTGTATGGATCCGCAGAAGAAAGGCATAATGGTGTGAGTATATGACAAAGAATACAAAAAAACTACTTGGTTTAGTCGGTGCGCTTGCCGTCCTAGGCGGCGCATACGGCACAATAGTATTGATCAATCAGCATAATGAAGAAAAAAAAGCCGAGCAGTCAAAGGCAGAAAAAGAGGCAAACACCTTTTATTTAAGCCAGATGGAAGAGCCTGTTTCAATCAGCTACACAAACAGCTACGGAACATTCGCATTCAGCTATGACACTGAGAACGAGACTTGGAGCTATGACAGCGACGAGCACTTTCCTGTCACACAAAGTTATTTGACTTCCATTTCAAGTGATTTAAAATCATTTACTGCAGAGCGTAAGCTAGAGGAAGTACAGGATGACTTGTCAGTGTATGGTCTGGACAATCCAAGCTGCACGATCACAGCAAAGGGATCTGATGACACAGAGGTAACGATCCAGATTGGAAGCCTTAACAGCTATAATTCAGACTATTATGCAAAAGTAGAAGGCTCAGATGATATTTATACAATAGCATCAAGCTATGTCTCAGATATCAGTAACGATATTTCAGCGCTGCAGGAAAAGGAAAGCTTCCCAACCATCACCAGCACATCCATCACAGATGTTCAGCTGGTAAAAGACGGCACTACAATTGATATGGAAAAGGAAGTTACACAAGAACCGGCAACCGAGGAAGAGACGACCGAAAACGCATCCGAGGAAGCAGAAACGGGAAGTGAAGTATCAGAAGAAGAGACAACGAAAGCTGTATCAGATTCTACAGAAGAAGGATTAACAGAAGAGGAATCAACCGTAGAAATGGTTGATGTAACACACTGGGTATTCACACAGGATAATAAGACACAGCGCGTTGACGAAAGTGACGATATTCATGATTTGTTAGTCAACATGGTAGGTCTTACCTTCAACGACTGCGCAGATTATTACGCAGACGAAGAAGAAAAAGAATCATATGGCTTAACAGATGATGCAACAGTTCTTACAATAACATACCAGTCAGGCGAAGAAGAAACAACCTTAAAGCTGACAATAGGAGCCACAACAGAAGACGATGCATATTACTACGTCTCCATGGACGACTCAGATCAGGTCAACACAGTCAGCAAAGAAAGTTTAGACGCGGTCTTAGATGCTATTTCTGGGTATGAGATGTGATTAGTTACAGTTCACACGTCATGCTACGAAAGCCCTTCGGTGTAATGTTTTCGTCGCCGGACCAAACTCCGCAGGTTCCTTTTATGTTTTTTCTTATTATAAATTACTTTGAAAGACCTG
>OLNZ01001749.1_pt1 | contig 14491 bp, 10 predicted proteins | sample 1672981 | NCBI WGS metagenome assembly OLNZ01 (sample SAMEA3136743, study PRJEB25190) | human gut metagenome | biome: human gut; feature: human-associated habitat; material: faeces | place: Austria | collected 2013 | reverse complement strand
CAGAATGGTATCTTTTTTTATATTAAATCTGTAACATATGTATTATAACTCAACATTTTTTGTTTCATGATAAGCCTTTAGGGTTTTAAAGTCTTATCATGTCATATATAGCCTAGGTCTATATATGAACAACTATAAGATATTATATTTGGGGTGTAGGCTTTCTAACTTTGACGCTTATTGATACTAAAATATTAACTAGTATTTTTTAGATTATGGTATCACCCTTAAATTTAGGTATAAAGCTTTCACTTTGACTTTCTTCTTCTTGAGTAAAACAGTTTCTAATTCCTAGATTGTAAGCATAATCTATTAAATTATCATATTCTTTTGGATCTACTTTTTGATTTAATTCTGGATATTTTGTTATTTTTGTTATTGTATACTGATTCATAATACTTAGTATTATATTATCTTTATATTCTTGATATAGATAATTTATTATTTTTTTGGAATCTTGATAATTGTTTGGTAATACTAAGTGTCTTACTATTACACCCTTTTTTAACATTCCTTTTTTATTATACTTTGGTTTACCTACTTGACGATACATTTCTTTTAATGCTAGAGAAGTTATATTAAAATAATCTGCTACTGAAGAGTACTTTCCTAAACTATTATCATAATATTTAAAATCTGGTAAGTATATGTCTATTAGTCCTTCTAATGTTTTTAGGCTTTCAACACTTTCATAACCCGATGTATTATATACAATAGGTATTTTTAAGCCTTTTTCTTTGGCTAAAACAACGCTATTTTTTATTAATGGTATATAATGAGTAGGAGTTACTAAGTTTACATTCTCTGCTTGCATTTCTTGTAATTCTAGCATTATATCAGATAATCTTTCTATAGTTATATATTCTCCTACTGAGTCAAAACTTAAATCATAATTTTGGCAATATGCACATCTTAAATTACAATAAGAGAAAAAGATGGTACCTGAACCATTTTTTCCTGTAATAATTGGTTCTTCCCACATATGAAGATGATAACCTCCTATTTTCATTTTATTTGAGGCTTTGCAATAACCCAGTTCACCATTATTTCTATTTACTTTACATTTTCTAGGACATATTTCGCATTTATTTAATAATTCTTCCATAAACATCACATAGAATATTTTAATATAAAAAATAGACTTTGTAAAGTCTATCTATTTCCTAATATAATGCAAGCTATTACTGCTAGTAAAAGTAGAATTGTACCAATATTAATAAAACCTTTGCTATCTTGTTTTTTAGGTACTTCTAGTTTGATTCTTGGCATGGTACTAGTAAATTCTAAATTATCTCCTACTAACTTTATTTTTTTTACAATTGGTAGTGGAATTTTTTTAATTTTATCTTCACTTATTCCATTACATTCTTTTATTTTTTCTATATCTAATTTATCTTTATCTCTATTTAACATAAGTTTATCTGCTACTATTAGTTCTAAAGAAACTGACATATATTTTTTGTTATCTGATGAAACATAAGGAACAATATATTCACTTAATTTAACATTAATGTTTTTTATTATTCCTATTCTGTTATGGCAATCGAAGATATATTCAGTTATTCCATTTTCTTTCTCTTCATATACTGCTATATTTACCTTTATACCATCTACTATTACTTGGAAACCATAATCTATATTATTTATAGTGTAAGTTAAACTATCTCTTTTAGGATCATATAAATTGTTTTTTCTAAATACTTCTCTTATCATAGCAGTATCTTTTTTATTACATATTAAATCTAAATTATTATGTTTTCTATTTGAAGGCTCTCCTAGTAAAAGATAAGGAACTAGGCCACCTCTTAAATATAGTTTAGCAGTAGTTTTGTTCATCTTATTTACTTTTTCATATACTTTTACTACATCATCATAGGTAAAACCCATTTTTTCTAAGTTTTCTTTATATGCTGCTACACTATTATTGAAGATTGTATCTATTCTTGTCTTTATGGCATTAATATCTTCATTTCTATTCATAAATGCCATTAGTAATTTTTCTTTATTTTCATTTGGTACATACATTGACATTGATTCTAATTCTTTTATTTTTTCTTCTATATATAATTCTATTATTTTGTTTTTTTCTTCCACTTGCGTCACCTACTATTTTCATAATAATTATAGCATATTAGAAGTAAATATGTAAAGAAAAAGAAAGAATTTTCTTGAAATATCTAGAATTTTATTCTTTCTTCAATATATTTTTCTATTTCTTCTACTTTAATAGTAGTTTGTTGCATTGTATCTCTATCTCTTATAGTAACAGTACCATTATTAATGGTATCTTCATCAATTGTTATACAATATGGTGTACCTATTGCATCTTGTCTACGATATCTTTTACCAATACTACCTGATTCATCATAAGTAGTCATAAATTCTTTACTTAATTTTTTATATATTTCTTGTGCCTTTTCCTTATGATATTTTTTTGCTAAAGGTAATACGCAAACTTTGTAAGGTGCTAAATAAGAATGTAATTTTAATACTTCTCTATTCTCACCATTTTCTAGTGTTTCTGTGCTATATGCATTAAATAAAATAGCAAGGACAGTTCTATCTAATCCATAAGTAGACTCAATAATATATGGTATGAATTTTTCATTTGTTTCAGGATCAAGATATTCTTGAGATACTCCACTATATTCTTGGTGACGAGTTAAGTCGAAATCAGTTCTGTTATGAGTACCATTTATTTCTCCCCAACCAAAAGGAAACTTATATTCAATATCGCATGCTGCTTTTGCATAGTGTGCTAATTTTTCATGATCGTGAAATCTTAAATCTTCTTCTGGAATACCTAAATCCATATAAAACTTTTTACCATAGTTTTTAAAATACTCATATAATTCCATATCACTACCTTTTTTACAAAAAGTTTGATATTCCATTTGTTCAAATTCAATAGTTCTGAAAGTAAAGTTACCTGGAGTTATTTCGTTTCTAAATGCTTTACCAATTTGCCCTATACTAAAAGGTAATTTACTACGCATAGTTCTTTGAACATTTAGAAAATTAACATATTCTCCTTGGGCATTTTCTGGTCTTAAATATACAACATTTTTATTATCGTTTGTAACACCACGATAAGTTTGAAACATTAGATTAAATTCTCTAATATCAGTAAAATTACTTTTTCCACATTTAGGACAAGGGACTTTATTTTCCCTTATATAATTCATCATTTCTTCCTTACTCATTGCATCTCCAATACTACTATTTGAGAAATCATTAATAAGGTTGTCTGCTCTATGTCTTGTTTTACATTCTTTACAATCTACTAAAGGATCTGAAAAACTAGATACATGTCCGCTTGCTTCCCAAACTCTAGGATGCATTAAAATATCAGCATCAACTTCATAGGCATTAATTCTTTCTTGAATAAATCTTTTTCTCCAAGCATCCTTAACATTATTTTTAAGTCTACTACCTAGGGGACCATAATCCCAGGTATTAGCAAGTCCTCCATATATTTCACTTCCTTGAAATATAAATCCATATTGTTTGCAATAATTAACTAATTTATCCATAGTCATATTTTCCATTTTATACCTTCTTTCACGTTTAATATCATACTATAATTTATCTTTTTTGTAAATATTATTTAATAACTTCATAGATTAATTTTACATTTTTATTTGGCATACTACTTACTACAAATAATTTATCTTTATCTATTTGTGGTAATTCTTTATTAGTGTATAATGTTAAGATAGTATCACCTATATTTATTTTATCATTTATATTTTTATTTATGATAATACCAGCAGAATAATCTATTTTATCTTCTTTAGTTTTTCTTCCTGATCCTAGATTACTAGATAACTTAGCTATTTCTAACGAGTGAAGATTAGTTAAATATCCTTCTTTTTCACTTTTTACTTCATATATATTGCTACTTTTTGGTAGTTTTGTTATATCACCATTTTGATATTTTACAAATTCTAGTAACTTGTTATAAGCTTTTTTGTTATTAAGTACTTCTAATACTTTTTGTTTTGACTCTTCATAAGAAATATTTAAACCTAATTCAACCATGTAGCTAGCTAATTCAATACATAGATTAGTTAAATTGTTATTTGGAACATAATAAAGTGTATTTAGAGCTTCTAGTACTTCTAATGAATTACCTATGTTGTTTCCTAGTGGTATATTCATATTAGTAAGTAGGCATATTACTTTCATATTATTTTCTTTTCCTATTTTGATCATTAAATTAGCTAAATGTCTAGCATCTTCAATATTTTTTATTAAGGCTCCTTCTCCTACTTTTATATCTAATACTAAATTCTTTGAACCTGATGCTATTTTTTTACTCATTATCGATGAAGCAATTAATGGTATACTCTCAGTTGTACCAGTTACATCTCTTAGAGCATATATCTTTTTATCCGCTAAAGCGATATCTGATGTTTGACTAGTTATAGCCATTCCTATATCTTCTATTTCTTTTATAAATTCTTCTTTAGTTAGATTAACGTTAAATCCAGGTATACTCTCTAGTTTATCTATAGTTCCTCCTGTGTAACCTAAACCTCTTCCACTCATTTTAGCTACTTTACAGTCTAAGGATGCTACTATTGGTGATATTATTAAAGTTGTTTTATCTCCTACACCACCAGTTGAATGTTTATCTACAACATTACTTAAATTACTTAAATCTAATATATTACCTGATAACATCATATACTTTGTTAAAAAGATTACTTCATTATCAGTCATTCCATTTATAACTATAGCCATTAGTAGTGATGACATTTGGTAATCTTTTATTTCACCACTTACAAAGTTATTTACTACATATTGTATTTCTTCTTCAGTAAGTTCTTCTTTATTCTTTTTTTTTATTATTATATCTATTATATTCATAGTATCACTCTTTTCTTTTATGTTTTATCATTAATATTAATATATCACAATTTTTATTTGTAATCAATAAATTCCATAGGAAAAAGGAAGATTATTTTTCTTCCTTCTTCTTATCATGATTCCAAATTATATTTGTTTTTAATACTAATAGTAATGTAAGTACAAATAGTATTATATATATTATAATACCATATTTATTAGTACCTAACATCTTATTACCAACGGCATATAGTATAGATGCTATAGCAAATAAAATATCTACTAAATATATTATTAATACTGTTTTTCTCTGTGATAATCTTAATCTTAATAATTGATGGTGTAAATGATTTTTATCTGGTTCTCCTAGTGGTTTATGATTTATTAATCTTCTTAATATAGCAAATAATGTATCCATAATAGGTATTGCAAGTAATAACATTGGTACTAGAAATGATGTTAATGTTATATTTTTAAAACCTAATAAGGCTATTACTGCGATTATATAACCTAAGAACATACTACCAGAATCACCCATAAATATTTTAGCAGGATTAAAGTTATGAACTAGAAATCCTAAGGTGCTTCCTAACATTATGAATGTAAGCAATATATCTAGTCCAGAAGAATTGTTTAATAATATTGCTATTATTCCTACTGTCATGAAATAGATACTTGATATTCCCGCTGCCAAACCATCCATTCCATCAATTAAATTAATACAATTAATTATAGCTACAATAAATATTATAGTTATTGGATATGCTAATATACCAAAATTTATATATAAGCCAAAAGCTGATATATCTTGTAATAGTATTCCACCATATAATGGAATTATAGAAGCTCCTACTGTTTGAGCAAGTAATTTCCATTTAGCAGGTACTGGTTTTATGTCATCAAAAATACCTGTGATTATTATTATAAAGCTTCCAATTAGTATTGCATTCATTTTTATTGAATGTATTCCAAATAATATATAGCCTAGTAAAAAACCAGCATATATTCCAAGACCCCCCAATCTTGGCATTGGTACTTTGTGTATTTTTCTTTCATTCGGTATATCCATTGCCCCAATAAATTCTGCTATTTTCTTTACTACTGGTATAAATAGTGCAACAAAAGCAAATGTTACTAATAACATTAATAATATGTTTTTTATTTCCATAATTAATACAACTCCTTAAATAACTAATACAATTATATTATATAATATAATTGTATTTTTGGCAATTTTATTTGTTATATTTACATCCTAGTTAACTTTAATTATGTGATTATTTTAGCCAGTCTATCAGTAGTTGTTGTGTTATAAATTACATATCTAGGAACTTTAAATTTATTTATATTTCTAGTCACTCTTTTATTGCCACCAGTTAAGGCCATAGTAAACCCGGCTTCTTTTAATGCATTAATAGCATTGTCATTATATTCATAAAATGGATAGCAGAAATATGTTGAATTATTAAGACTTTCTCTACTTTTCTTTAAGTCCTCTACTATTTTACTTTTATCGTAACAAAGTAAAGCACTTCTTCCTTCTTTACAATTACTTACATTATGTAAATTCCATGTGTGAGAATGAACTTCAAGGTATGGTGAAGCATAGTCACTAACTGGAGCAAGATATCCTATTAAAAATAACGTTCCCATAACTTGATAACTATTTAAAATATTCTTTGCTCTAGCAACAAACCAACCATCATCTATTGTTATTGATACTGATTTTTTTGGTAAATTTATTTTATCGTCAATAAACATTTCTAATTCTTTCATAGTAATTGAATAAAAGCCATTGTCTTTAATATACTTTATATGACTTTCAAATTGAGTATCTGTGTGGCAAATACTTGATGGTTCACATAACTTATCTTCCCCTGCTTCTTTATTTATTACAAAGTGATAATTGAGAACTGCTAGTGATGTTGCTACTTCTTCGTTACTATTATTTTTTTCTACAACTTCACTATTATCTTTTCTAACATATAATAATTTATTATCAAAACTAACATAATATTTATCTGTATCATTAATTAATATAGGTAATTCTATTTGTTTATCAATAGTATAATATGTATTGTCATCTATGTATAATTTAGTATCTTTATTAGTAATTATACTTTTATTGAATGGAATATAGTTATCATATCTATTATCCTCTTGTTTCTCTTCGCTCTCGGCGATATCGGTATACTTTATATACATATCTGAATACTTTAACTTAAAATATTCTTTATCATAATTATCAGGTATATCATCTAACACTAAATAGGTTCCTTTGGTAACTTCTCCTATGATATTTTCATTTTTGTCATATAATTTGCTATTTTTATTTGTTATCACAAACTTATTATAACTATTTTTTATATTTTTTAAGAGAATATATTTTTTGTCTTCATTAATTTTATTATTATTTTGCTTATATATGAATATTGTAGTAACACTTCCAATTAAAACTACTATTATTATCACCAGTGCTAGCAATCCTTTTTTTATTTTCTTAGTTTTATTATATTTCTTTTCTGCATTATGCTTGTTACTCTTAGTGTTTTTTTTAGTCTTATTAATTTTTTCTTGCATTTTTTGTCTCCTTAGAAATTATTTTTACTAAAGTATTTATCATTATTGAGCGCCTTGTCCCATTTGCTTATCATGTATGTTTCTTCTCTTTTATACCTTTCCTGTTTTTCTTTTGTCACTTCATATCCTCTGCTTCTAGATTCATAGTGATACATTTCAATATTAGAAAGGCAAACATTGTAATATCCTTTTTCTAAAACTTTTAAACAAAGGTCAACATCGTTTAGTGCTACTTTTAATTTTTCATCAAATCCTCCAACCTCATTAAACTTTGATTTTTTTATTAATAAGCATGCTGCTGTTACTGCTGTATAATTATAAGGCATAGCCAATCTTCCAAATAGACCAACGTCATTATAATCATATGGGACAAATATATGTCCTGCGACTCCTCCGTATCCTAGAACTACTCCTGCATGTTGAACTTTCTTATCTGAATATAACAATTTTATTCCAACACAACCGACATGCTTTTGTTCAGCATAGCCTAGCATTTCGCTTAAAAATTTAGGATTTATAACTTCAACATCATTATTTAAAAATAATATATATTCTCCTGTTGATTTTTTTACTGCCTCATTATTTAAATGAGAATAGTTAAACTCACCATCTATTCTTAATACTTTAAAATTACTATATGTACTACTATAATATTCAAGCATTTCTTTGGTTTCTTTTTCTACACTTCCATTATCAACCATAATTATTTCAAAGTTTTGATAAGTCATTTTTTGATATAATGATTCTAAACATGTCTTAGTTATTTTTGCTTTGTCTTTCATAGGGATTATTATTGATACTTTTGGATTTGAATTTTCATACTCTATAAGGTATGTACTAACTTTTGGATTATCATATACCTTTCCCTTTATATGTCGTCTTTTTAAAGTATCCTCAAGGGCCTTTTTTCCTGCTATATAAGCATATGATTTATTTCCTAAGTATCCTGCTGTTGAAGTTTTGGTTTGCCTCCAGTGATATAGAATTCTGGGAACATGATATATATTATTAGTAATATCAGTCACTCTTAAGAATAAATCATAATCTTGTGCTCCATCATATTCACTACGAAATCCACCTATTTTGTTTACAATACTTCTCCTTATTGCGGTTAAATGACAAATATAATTTAAACACATAAATGTATCAGGAGACCAATCTGGTTTAAAATGGGGTTCCATTCTTTTGCCATTATAATCAAGCTTATCTTCATCTGAATATATTAAATCAATATTTTTATCTCCATTTAATGCTTCAACAAAATAATATAGTGCATCTTTCTCTATAGTATCATCATTATCCACCAATACAATAAATTCTCCTTTAGCTATTTTAATTGCATCATTACTAGCATTTGATATCATACCGTTTTCTTTTCTATACTTAATTTTTACTTTTTTATTTTTTTCATACTCTTTTAATGTATTTAATGTTTCTTCATTAGTAGAATGATCATCTGCTATACATATTTCAAAGTTAGTATAACTTTGATTTAATAACGAATCTAAACATTCTTTAAGCAAATCACTAGGAGCATTATATACAGGTACAATAAAAGACATAAGTGGATTATAATTAAATTTCTTATATTTAATTTCTTCTTTATTTTCTTCTATCCATTTTAAATATGCTTTTTGATTAGTATATAGATTTGAAACATTATTTCCTCTTCTTAATACAACAAAAAATGATTTAATATACTTTTTCATAGCACTTGGTGGTATCAAAAAATGATGTCTATGCCATGCAAAATATATTGATTTTTTAACTAATCTTATAAATTTTTCTATTTTTGAAAAAAACTTTTTCATATTTCCCTACTTTCTAAATATATTTTTATATTTGTCTACAATTATTTTCCAAGTAAAATTTTCTTCTATTATTTTTTTAGATTCTCTTCCTAATTTTTTTCTATCATAATCTTTAATATTATTAAGAATTTTGGTTAAACTACCTTCTTTTTTAAAATATAGGCAAGATTCTTTTCCAACATCTTTATTAAAATTAACATCATATAATATATTTAATTCCGTTAAACTAAGTGCTTCAAGTAAAGATGGATTGGTTCCTCCTACTGAATGTCCATGAATGTATGCATAAGCATTTTTTCTTATTATGCTAAGTTTTTTCTCATCATATACTCCGTTAATAAATTTAATTCTTTTATCAGTTAAACAATTAGTCTTAGATACTACTTCATTATAATAATTAGATGATGATAAATTTGATATAATTATTAATTCTTTTTTTATGTCTGATTTCATAAATTCGTTAATTACTAATTCAAAATTATTTTCTGGTACAAATCTGCCTACCATTAATAAATAGTTATTCTTTTTTAGTTCATATTCTTTTAATATTTCTTCTTCATTAACATTATTTAAATCAATTTTATCTGTTCCATAAGCAATATATATTGTTTTTTTTCTTAAAGGAGGATATTTTAAATCTATATATCTTTTTATTCCTTTAGCATCACATACAATAATATCGCAATTAAATAGCATCCATTTTTCACTTAGTAAAAAGAATTTTTTTATTGGATAACTCCACTTACTTCTTTCATGTTCTAATCCATCTGGATTTACTAAGGTAGTTATACCTAATTTAGTTAATTTATTTTTATATATTTTTAATAATGGTCCTAACTTTAATCCTAATATATAAATATAAGCATTTTCTATATTATTATCTTTTATATATTTTAAATAATATTTAAATGATTTAATAGTACATAATAGCATTTTTAAACCACCGTTTTGTTTTATATAAAATGAATCTTTTACTATATTATTATTTATATTAATATTTAAATTATCTTTTTCTTCAGATAATCCACTTATATGAAAAATTACTTCTTTATCATCATAATTATCTACTAACTTAGTTACAAATGTTTCCCATCCACCATATTTGGCTTTATATCCTCTTGATCCTATTATAAAAATGTGCTTCATACTTATCAACTTCTTTCTTTTTATATTATACAATATAAAGAAAAAAAAAGCCATATCTTTATAGCTTTTTTATTATAGTAAAATATCTATCATATTTACATCAAATACAGGTATATGACAATTGTTATATACATCTTCACGTTCTCTATGTGAATCATCAATAAAAATACTATCTTTATGTTCTATGTATTTTGATTTTTTTTCTTCATTTGTTATATGAATTACTTTATCAAAAATATTATAAATATGATGATTTTCTAGAGTTAATAATGGCTTTTTGCTGTGCCTTGTCAATAATATTATTTTTTTATTTTCATTTAATGATTTATATAAAAATGCCATTACCATATAATTGACTTCATTGTTTTTAATGATTACATCATCCAAATCAATATATATGTAATTAAAATTTTGTTCAATTTTATAACTACTACTTAATGCTCTATCCATTGCACATTTATAGTTGTTTTTTAAAATTGTAATATCTATTTTATCCGCATTATATAAATTTAGAAGTGGTAAATTAACACCAAAGGCTCTTTGGTATTCCATTGTACCTGCTATTCTTGGTGCTATTTCTAATAAACATAATTCGTGTTTGCTATTTTCTTTTAATTGAAAAAACCATGAACCATTAAAATTTAACTTTGAATTGATTTTTTTAGCAATATTATAAAATTCTGAATTGTCTACATATTCTGAACTTACACTAATTCCATTTGATATTCTGCTTCTCTTTCTGCCAGAGCAATATTGAAGTTCACCACGATAGTTGGTAAAACAATCAATAGTATATTCTTCATAAGGTAAATATTCAAGTATTAAAAATGAATCATCTGTATAATAATAATTTAAATCGTCGATACCATTTAATTTCTTTGTTCCCTTTGATCCTTGACCAACATTCGGTTTTAAAAATAGTGGAAAGTCTTTTTCAGTAACATCTTCCTTTTTATACATCTTAGGAACTAAAATGTCATTTTTTAAATATTCATAAGTTTTTCTTTTTGATCTAGCAATGTCACAAGTAAAATGTTCTGATGTAATTACTTTTGCTTTCAATTTATTGATATTTTCACTAAACTTTAAGACAACACTATCATGTGCAGGATATAAGTATTCTATATTTTCCTTTTTTACTATTTCATTTATTTTATCAATAAATTTATTATCATCTACTGAAGGAATATTTCCAATATAATTCTCATATGCAAACATTCCATGGTCATTTACAGATGAACCACCAATCAATTCATAATCTTTATTAAATTTTAATGCTCTTTCAATTTCTAATCCTATTTCAGAGCCACAAGGAAAGACTAAAACTTTTTTCATTATCTCTTCTCCTTTATAACTTTGCAAATTCTTTTAACATTTTCTGTTTCTAAATCAGCATACATTGGCAAGGTTAATATTCTTCTAGAAACTTCTGCTGCTATTGGCGTCTTATTTGCATCTTTTATATAGCATTCAATTTCATTTGTAGCAGGATAGAAATATTTTCTTGCATAAATATTATGTTTCATCAATAAATCGTATAATTGATCTCTGGTCAAACCATAATTATCTTCTACTAATATTGGAAAATATGCGTAATTAGATACAACATTTTCTTTTACTCTATTTAGTTTTATTCCTTCTATATCCTTTAATAACTCAATATATTTTAAATAGACTTCTTTTCTTTTTGCTATATTTTCAGCTAATTCTTCTAAATTGCAAAGACCCATAGCAGCTTGAAATTCGTTCATTTTTGCATTACCACCAATTTGATCTATAATTTCTTCATTCTTTATTCCAAAATTCTTTAGTCTTTCTAATCTTATTTTCAAGTCATTATCTTTATATGCTAGGCATCCACCTTCTATTGTATTAAATACCTTTGTAGCGTGAAAACTAAACATTGATATATCGCCGTAATTTGCAATACTTTTACCATTATATTCAACTCCGAATGCATGTGCGGCATCATAAATAACTTTTAGATTGTATTTTTTTGCAATTTCTTCTATTTTTTCTACATCACACACATTACCATAGACATGAACTGGAATGATGGCTACTGTTTTATCTGTAATTAAACTTTCAATTTTAGCAGCATCGATTGTATAATCATCTCTTTTAATATCACAAAAAATTGGTTTTAGTCCATTTCTTGATATTGCATGTGTTGTTGATACAAAAGTAAATGGTGTCGTTATAACTTCTCCAGATAATTCTAATGATTTTATTGCATTTTCTAATGCCAAATGTCCATTAGTAAATAAAGAAATATTATTAACATTTAAATACTCTTTTATTTTTGCCTCCAATTCGTTATGCATTTCACCATTGTTTGTCATCCAATGTGTTTCCCATATTCTTTTTATCTTTTCACAGTATTTGTCGTAACTAGGCATTGAAGATCTAGTTACAAATATTTTTTCTTCTTTCATTACTTACCTCCATGTATTAATTTATTTAAGAAACCATATAATGTATTAAAATAGTATCTTATTTTAATTTTTGTGTTCATTATCAAATTAAAATTTGATTTTCTTTTTTCAAAACTCTTTTTGTCTTTTAGATTGTCATTTAGCAAGGATATTCTTTTGCCTATTTGCTGATCATGACTAAACAATTTATTACTCTTCTTATATCCGTTTATTGATAATTCTTTTAGTTTTTCTGGGTTTTCATAATAAAATTTTATCTTATTATAAATATAATCGATGTTTGTATTCTTTAATATTATTATTTCTTCTTTTTCTTTATATTTACCAGCATTTTGACCCAAACTATCAGTACAAAAAATTGCTACACCATTTAATGATGCCTCCATTGCACATGTAGTTGGAAAGCCATCAAAGCATCCATTTCTGATTTTACCACCAACATTTGGTGATAAAATAACATCCATTTTTTTATAAAAAGCTTTAAACCATTCTTGTGGTCTTGTTCCATAAAATTTTATATTTGTTAAGTTCTTTGTAGATATTAAGTTTTCATCAAAATTTCCTACCACATGAAATTTAATATTATTATATTTTGACATTTTTTTTGCTAGTTCAATAAAAATGTCAAATCCTTTGTCTTCACCCTTAGAACTATATTTATATGCGACAAAGCAGATATCTAATGTTTCTTTATTTATTTTATAATACATTTTTTTATCAATGTCAACATTTAATTTATCTTTTAAAACTATTCCACCATAAATGCATTCTATTTTATCTTTATCACATAATTTTTTTGATACTAAATATTCATATGTAACATTTTGAGTAACAATTACTTTTTTAAAATATTTGGAAGAAAATACTCTTTGAAGCATTTTATCACTTTTGCTATTGTTTAAAGCAAATCTACCACCAGGATACAAAGTAAATATAAATGGAATTTTATATTTTTCTGAAATTGGAACAAGATAGTTATAAGCATTAAAAAGAAAAGTACAATATAACAATTTATATTTATTAATATCATTTGGTAATTTTCTTAAAATTTTTTTTGACAGTTTATGATACTCATTAGTATAATCCTCTATAACTTTTTTCGGTGAAAAATTACCAGAATATCTGATACTTTCAAATGTAGATAGAACACTTGAATCAGGTATTTCATTTAAAATTGATGTAAATTCTTGATACCTAAATGCTGAATTTTTTATTGGAAATACATCATCAACAATTAAAACACCTTTATTATTATCTATTATATTATTTTTCTCAGAAACTGAATATATCTTTGAAATAATTTTAGCTATTTTAGTTGGCCAAAACATTTTAAATATTTCATAATCCGATTCTTTTTTAGTATTATTTTCTATCACAAGTGTTGTTTCAGAAAGTTCATTAATTCTTCTAAGTAAAATCGGATTACTTATATATACAAATTTCCCTTTCTTAGATGAAAAATCTACCCATGTATACCAATCGTGCGATGTCGCAAGAGGACATTTTACAACCGGCTCCTTTATTTTCTCTTTATTGAATGTAACAGTTGGTGAACATATCGAATTTCCAAACGATAAAATTCTTCTTCTAATGAATTTTGAGTTTTGAAAAATTTGGTTGTATAATATTTGGTGTGGGTAACTAAAATTACTTTCATCATTTTTATTA
>OLNZ01001746.1_pt1 | contig 14498 bp, 21 predicted proteins | sample 1672981 | NCBI WGS metagenome assembly OLNZ01 (sample SAMEA3136743, study PRJEB25190) | human gut metagenome | biome: human gut; feature: human-associated habitat; material: faeces | place: Austria | collected 2013 | reverse complement strand
AAAAAAAGCTGAAAACAACAATAACAACGAAAATAATACTCCATCAAAACCAGAAAATAAAGAAGAAATGAAAGACAAAGATAATGGTTCAAATCCAAAAACAGGCGATAATATAATACTTTATGTAGCGATGGCAAGTATTTCAATAATAGGACTTGGAGCAATAATAATAGTTTCAAAAAAGAAGAAAAAGAACTAAAATACTACATAAAAGAGGACTAGACCTTTCTAGTTCTCTTTTTAAAAATAAAAGGAGGATTATATGCCAGGAAAAAGAACTAAAACTAGAAAGAAAATAAAGCTAAATAAAAGATTGGTTTGTAGTATTAGTATTGTACTATTACTAATAGCAGTTATATTTACAATTAAAATAATATTAAAACCTGTAAAAGTAGGAAAAATAAACAAAGAAGGTAAAGCAGAATATATAGAACGAGTTGTAAATGTAACAAAATATCCAAATAAAAAAATTGTAGAATTTAAAAACGATTATGAACTAATAGATAATGGAATAATAACAACAGAGATGTATGAGAAGTTAAAAAATAATGATAATATCTATAATCTAACAGTAACAGAATACTTAAGACTAGGAGATATATCTTCGAAAGAAAGTTATAATATAAATAAAGCAATACAAACAGGAGTAGTAAAAGAGGACACAATATATGCAGATTATTTTGCGAAAACTTGTGGATTTGAAAACAAAAAGGAATTACTAAAATACACAAAAGCTGTATTTGAACTAGCTGATAAAGAAAAATAGAGGCCAATTCTTTAATCGTGTTTTGTGTTTGAAATGATGAATAATAAACTGAATATATAAATAAGAAATGGTATACTAGCAAAAAGGCTAATATACCATTTCCTTTAAAGAAATACTAAATTTTGGTGATGATGAAATACAATATCAATTCAATAATTGGATAGGATATGTAATGGAACATACGCCATCAACATTTAATGGAATAAGAGAAATACTATGGAAGTTTAAAGAAAACCAGAGGACACATTTGTGTTGTATCACATTCCATGAACAAAAATATAATTAGAGATTATAAAGAAAATAATTTACCAATGCCAGAATTAATATATGGTTGGGAATGTGAACCAGATCAACGAAAGCCAGCAGTATGGCCGATAAAACAAATTATGGAAAAACTTTCATTAGAGCCAAAAGACTTGGTTATGATAGATGATTTAAAACCAGGCAAAACTATGGCAGATAATGCAGGAATAGACTTTATAGGAGCAGGTTGGTCACATTCAATTCCTAAAATATCATCATACATGGAAAAGGAATGTAAATACTATTGCAAGAATGTAGAGGAATTAGAAAAGTACATATTTTAAATATATGTATTGCATGTTTCAATAAGTTATGATATTATACATGTACAGACTAAAAAGGAGGATTTTTATGAAAAAGAATTTAATTTATATAATTACAGGAGTAATCCTAGTTGTTGCAATTATTGCAGGAATTGCATTTGGAATGAAAAACAAAAATTCTAAAGGTCTAAAACTAGAAACAGCAGAAGAAATGAAAGCAATGTTTAAAAAGATTTATAGTGACTTAGGAAATACTTTACCATCACTTGAAACTAATGAAATTGATATAAATGATACAAATCTTGTTACAACATATACAGGGTTAAAATCAAATAAAGATATAGAAGCAGTAGTAGTATCAGAACCATTGATGAATGCCCAAGCCTACTCAGCAGTAGCTGTAAAGGTAAAAGATGGAGCAGATATTGAAACAATAAAAAAAGAAATGTTGGATAACATAGACACAAATAAATGGATTTGCGTTTCTGCAGAAAAAGTATATGCTACAAATAGTGGAAATATAATATTCCTAGTAATGTCAGATGAAGAGTGGGCAAAACCAGTATATGAGAATTTTAAGAAATATGCAAATAACGAAACAGGAAAAGAATTAGAAAGAACAGAAGACTTTGGTGATGTGGAATTACCACCAGAAATGACAGTTATTCAATAACAATAAAAGCTCCCAAAGCTTGGGAGCTTTTACTTTTGGAGGAGGAAACTATGCTTTTTACTAGTATAAGCTTTTTATACTATTTTTTACCAATAGTATTAATTACATATTTCGTATTACCTAAAAAATTAAGAAATACTGTGCTTTGTGTAGCATCATTAATATTTTATTTTTATGGAGAACCAAAGTACATTATATTAATGCTTGCCGAAATACTTATAGCTTACATAGTTGCATTATTAATAAACAAGCACAAAAGTAAATCAATTCTTGTGCTTGGAATAGTTATACATGTAGGCTTACTATGTGTTTTCAAATACACAGATTTCATTGTATCAAACATAAATAGTCTATTCAACACAAACCTTTCACTTCTAAGACTTGCAATTCCAATAGGAATATCGTTTTATACATTTCAAATATTAAGTTATGAAATTGATGTATATAGAGGAAAAGTAAAAGTTCAAAAAAACCTGCTTAAACTTGCAACATATGTAACTCTCTTCCCACAGTTAATTGCAGGACCAATTGTAAGATATGAAACTATTGAAAAAGAATTAGATGAGAGAAAAGAAACTAAAGAAGACTTTGCTTATGGCGTAACACGTTTTACAACGGGTTTAGCTAAAAAAGTATTAATTTCAAACATGCTTGGAGAACTATGCAAAGTTTTTCTAAATGGAACAGAAAAAAGTGTGGCATTTTACTGGATATATGGCATAGCATATACACTTCAAATATATTTTGATTTTTCAGCATATTCAGATATGGCAATAGGACTTGGCAGAATGTTTGGCTTCCATTTCCTAGAAAACTTTAATTATCCATATATATCAAAAAGTATTACAGAATTTTGGAGAAGATGGCATATTTCACTAAGTTCATGGTTTAAAGACTATGTGTATATTCCACTTGGTGGAAATAGAGTAGGAAAAGCAAAGCATATAAGAAATATAGCAGTTGTATGGCTACTTACAGGAATTTGGCATGGAGCAAGTTGGAACTTTGTTATATGGGGTACAATGTTTGGAGTTATCCTCTTAATAGAAAAATTCTTCCTAGGAAAATACTTAGAAAAAGCACCTAATTTTATAAAAAGATTATATGTGTTATTTATTGTAATGGTAAGCTTTATAATCTTTAATGCAAACAATATGGGAGAGGCAATAACTAACATAGCAGGCTTATTTGGTGCAAACGGAGAAAGCTTTATAAATAAATTTACCATTTATAACCTAAGAAGTTATGCAATAATTTTAATAATTGGAATAATAGGAGCAACACCAATTCCAAAAAACTTTATTCAAAAATTACAACAAAAAACTAAAACAAAAAGAATAATAAACCTACTAGAACCAGTATATGTAGCAGTTTTACTGATAGTAGTTACAGCATATCTAGTAGATAACTCTTACAACCCATTTTTGTATTTTAGATTTTAAAGGAGAATAAAGATGAACGATAAATTAAAGAATATCATTGTAATAGTTACGTTTATTACTATAATATTTGGGATGTTATTCTTAAATATAATAAAAAAAGATGAACAAATATCAATAACAGAAAGGCGTAAACTAGCAACATTTCCAAGCTTTACAGCTGAAGAGTTAATAAAACGGAAACTTTGCAACTAAATTTGATAACTATGCAATGGATAATTTTTACCAAAGAGAAACATTTAGAAAACTAAAAACATCAGTAGAACTAGATATTTTCAAAAAACAAGATGTAAATAAAATATATAAATATAACGATTTTCTAGTAGAACAAATATATCCACTAGACGAAAAATCAATTACTAATCTGACTAACAAAATAAACTATATAAAAGACAATTATTTAAACGAAACAAATAAAATATATTATTCAATAATACCAGATAAAAATTATTACACAGATAATAGCCATCTAAAGCCAGATTACGATAAAATGAAGCAAATAATGAAAAACAATCTAAAAGACTTACAATATATAGACATATTCCAAAACTTGAAATTGGATAGCTATTACTATACCGATTCACATTGGAAACAAGAAAAACTGCAAAGTGTAGCAAAAACAATAGCCAATAATATGAACTTTACTATAAACCAAAACTACAATGAGCAAAAAGTAGCAACATTTAAAGGAGTATATGCAGGTCAGCTACCAATAAACACAAAGGAAGATGAAATGAAGATACTAGTTAATGATGCAATTACTGATGCTAATGTTTACAACTATGAAACAAAAGAACAAGGAGGAATATATAACTTCAAAAAACTAAGTGGATATGACAAATATGACATATACCTATCAGGAGCAACTCCACTAATAGAAATAAGTAACTCAAACAACAAAACAAACAAAACATTAGTAATCTTTAGAGACTCTTATGCTTCAAGCCTAGCACCATTGCTAATGGAAGGATACTCAAAAATAACATTAGTAGATACAAGATACATTTCACCTAAAATATTAAACGAATATGTGAATTTCGAAAACGCAGATATCTTATTTATATATAGCACACTAGTAATAAATAGCAGCATGGCATTGAAATAGAAAAAACAAAGGTTTATATATAATAAAAATAAAAGGATAGAGTACTTCTCTTTAGGTGAAATTCCAGAAAACTTGGCAGAAGAAAAAACAAGTAAAGCGCAAATTAAAATGTGCTTTGTGGTAGCAAATAACGAAAATTGGCAAACACTATTTGATTAAGAAGCTGTTATCAGTAAATTAATAATTTTAAATTATAGGAGAAAAATACATGGAAAAGAATAGATGCAAATGGTGCAACATGCACAATTCATTATACATAAAGTACCACGATGAAGAATGGTGCCAACCCCAATTTGATGATAAATATTTGCTAGAAATGCTAATACTAGAGTCTTTTCAAGCAGGGCTTTCTTGGGAATGTGTATTAAACAAAAGGGAAGATTTTAGAAAAGCCTATGATGATTTTGATATTGATAAAATATGTAAGTTTGATGAGAACAAAATAAATGAACTCATATCAAATGAAAAAATAATAAGAAACAAACTAAAAATAAAAGCTAGCATAAACAATGCAAAAATCTTTAAAAACATACAAAACGAATATGGTACTTTTCACAATTATTTAAAAACATTTACTCAAGATAAAACAGTTTATGAAACAGATAAAACAACATCAAATCTTTCAGACAAAATCTCAAAAGAACTGCAACAAAAGGGAATGAAGTTTGTTGGCTCAACAATAATTTATTCATATTTGCAGGCAATAGGTGTAATATATTCACATGATGAAGAATGTTTTTTATATAAAAATACGGAGGCTAAAAAATGCAATATATAGTGCTATTAAGAGGAATAAACATAAGCCAGAAAAAACAAAATCCCAATGGCAGAGCTAAAAAAAGAATTTGAAACATTAGGTTTTAAAAATGTAATAACATATCTAAACAGTGGAAATGTTATATTCACAAGCGATATTCAAGATGAAAACACAATAACAAATACTATACATAAAAAGATAGAAGAAAAGTTCAAACTTGATATTCCAGTTTTTATAATAGAAGCAAGCAAACTAAAAGAACTCTTAGAAAATCAGCCAGAATGGTGGGGAACAGCAAACAAAGAAATTTATGATAATATCATATTCATAATACCACCAACAACCTATGAAGAAGTCTATAAGGCACTAGGAGAACCAAAGCAAGAACTTGAAAAAATAAAAGAGTACAAAAACAACATCTTTTGGTCATACAGCTTAAAAGATTATAGAAAAACAAACTGGTGGGCAAAAACAGCAAATACAAGCATAAGCCAATCAATTACAATAAGAACTGCAAATACAATGAGGAAAGTATTGGAAATATGCGATAAGGTATAAAATATTCCATTGATAATTATCTGCTTTTGTGATAATATAAGATAATCAAATTACGAGATTAAGGGAGATACAAAGATAAAATGAAAATAGAAAGAACAAAAATTAATAACATTCCAGCAATAATATGGGGAGAAAAAAGTTCAAAGGTAATTATTGCTGTACATGGGAATATGTCAAACAAAGAGGATGAAGTAATAAAAATACTAGCAGAAGAGGCTACTTCTAAAGGCTACCAAGTATTAAGTTTCGATTTACCAGAACATGGAGAAAGAAAGCTAGACACAGCATATTTATGCAAAGTTCAAAATTGTGTGAAAGATTTAAAAAGCATTATAGAATACGCAAAAACAAGCTATAACGAAATAAACTTATGGGCATGTAGCATGGGTGCATATTTTAGTTTATTAGCATATAAAGATGAGAAAATAAAACAATGCCTATTCCTATCACCAGTTGTAAATATGAAAATAATTATTGATAATATGATGCTATGGAGTAATACAACAGAGGAAGAATTAATGAAAAAGAAAGAAATAAAAACAGACTTTGGACAAACTCTATATTGGGACTATTACCTATATGTGAAGGAAAAACCAATAACGAATTGGAATAAAAAAACATACATATTATATGGAAACAAAGACAATATGCAAAATGAAGAAACAATAAAAAGCTTTTCAGATAAATTTAATTGTGAACTAACTATATTAGAAGATGGAGAGCACTACTTCCATACAGAAGAACAGTTGAAATATTACAAAGAATGGCTGAAAAATTTATAAAGAGAGGTGGTAAATATTATGAAAAAGAAAACAACAATAATTGTTATAATAGCACTGCTAATTATTTTATTAATTCCAATACCAATGCACTTAAAAGATGGCGGAACAGTTGAATATAAAGCATTATTATATAAGGTTTCAAAAGTTCATAGATTAACAGGAAATATAGAAAAAATGTATGAAGAAGGGGTTACGGTTGAAATATTGGGCTTGGAAATCTTTAATGATGTAAAATAAGACTATAAAAACAAGAGGAAGATGATTATGTTAGAGATTAGAAAAGTTTTAAATGAAGAAATGAAAGATGCTTTAAACTTAGTATGGAGAGTATTTTTAGAGTATGAAGCACCTGATTATACTGATGAAGGTATAAAAGAATTTAAAAAATCTATTGATGATGTGAATTGGGTTAATGCAAGAGAATTTTATGGCGCATTTATTGAAGAAAAACTAGTTGGAGTAATCGCAACAAAAGATGCAACTCATATTGCATTATTCTTTGTAGATGGTAAATTCCAAGGACAAGGTATTGGTAGAAAACTGTATAATAAAATAACCGAGTTAAATAATCAAAGATTTTTTACAGTAAATTCATCACCTTATGCACACGAAATATATAAACATTTAGGGTTTGTGGATACAGACACAGAGCAATGTATAAATGGTTTAAGATTTTATCCTATGAAAAAATAGTAAGTTGTAAGGAGGAGTATATGAATAAATTAAAAAATATTGAAAAATAACATATAAATATTAACTAAGGAGATAGAAAATGAATATTAAAGATTACGGTTTTAAAGATAATATAAATACAGATAAAACTATAGCCAGAATTGTTGCCACACATAAAGATAGGTATGAAATCGTATGCAATGAAGGGCAAGGGTTTGCGCAAATAAAAAGGGGTTGTTATTACGATAACCCAGATAGCATTTATCCAACAACAGGAGATTTTGTTGCAATTCAATGGAACCCAACTGGGGATAGTATGATATATGAAACACTAAAACGAGAAAGCTCTTTTTCAAGAACGGCATCAACGAGCGATAGAAACCACAAACTACATAACCAACATGAACAGCTAGTTGCAGCAAATTTTGACTATGTGTTTATAATTCAATCATTAAATAATAACTTCAACTTACATAGAATAGAAAGATATTTAAGCTTAGCTTGGGAATCTGGAGGGGTACCAGTTATAGTATTAACAAAGAGTGACTTGGTTCCAAATGTTCAAGAATACATTGAACAAGTTGAAAATATTGCATTTGGAGTTGAAATTTATGCAGTAAGTTGCGTGACAAAACAAGGACTAGAGAACTTAGAAAAGTATTTCTCAAAAGGAAATACAATTGTATTTTTAGGCTCATCAGGAGTTGGAAAATCAACACTTGTGAATACTTTATATGGAAAAGAAGTAATGAAAACTTCTGAAATTCGTGAAGAAGATTCAAGGGGAAGGCATACAACCACATCAAGAAACCTAATAATGTTACCAAACGGCGCAATGATTATAGATACCCCAGGTATGAGGGAGCTTGGAATGTGGGATGCAGAAAGTGGAATAAGTAAAACGTTTCAAGATATAGAAAAATATTTAGGAATGTGCAAATATTCAAACTGTACACATACAAATGAGCCAGGCTGTAAAATTTTAGAAGCAATAGAAAAAGGCGAAATACAAAGAGAAAGATTTGCGGAGTATTTAAAGCTTCAAAAAGAATCAAAGTACAATACTAATTCTGAAGAATATTTGAAAAATAAAAAAGAAAAATTTAAGCAAATATCCAAAATGAATAGATACAATAAAAAGTAATGGAAACCATTGAAAGTAAGTAGCTTTTGTGATATAAATATTCTATAAGTTTTTTGGGGGTATTTTATGAAGGATTTTTTAAAGAACAATAAAACTAAAATGACTATAATAATAGGAGTTGTAATATTAGCCATAGCAATTTGCGTTTTTGCTTTAGGCAACAAAAATGAAAATAAAACAGAAAATTCAAAAAGACAGGAACCACAAAACTTAACTCAGGCAGTGGCTCAGAAGAATAACAAAAATGAAACAGATTATAAAAAAATAGCAACAGGAGCAGAGATACTAAACGAAGAATCAATGTTTACGGAATATACATTTACAACAAACAATAGCTTATATATCTTTGATAAGGATAAGTTAGATGAAGGAATTTTTACCTACGAAAAGGTATATGATATTCCAAGCAATATAAAGGTATTAAATATAATGCCAAACTATGGTGCTGACATAATGTTTGTTGACACAAATGATACTGTATATAAACTATATGATGAAAATGTTGATAATAAAAAAGCTGGAACAAGCTATGAAAGCTTTAAAATGGCACAATACAGATTTGAAAAAAGTTATATAGAATCATATTCAGAGCTATATATTGGCAAGAAGATGTCTTACGACTTTGTAGCAAATGAATTAATTGTAAAAGATAATAAATTATATATACACGATTATGAAAGACCGGTAAATATTACAGAAATTAAAGGCAATTATGAAGGAGAGAAAATAATTAGAATATATAATGAAAAAATACTAAAAACAGATAAAGGCTTTTATGAAATATATAGCTATTACACAGGCAATGGACCAGATACAACAACAATGAAAATTGAACTTTTAAGTAAATATTATGATGAAGTTCTAACCTTTACATATAAATATGTAATACTAAAAGACTACACATTAATACCAATGAAAGACTTAATTCCAGACTATGGCGAGAACTACTACAAAACACCAAGAGGAGAAAAGCCAGATTCATTTGTAATATAGCTTATAAAGGTGAACAAAAATGAGATATAAAATAACAAGAAAATTTTTAATATTCTAGTGCCTTAGAGAAGACAGAGAATACATCAGGCTTTTGGTGGTGTGGAAGATATGGAATGCACAAATGGAGCATGCCAATTTATGATATGGATGTTGAAGAGAAAAATTTACTTCTATATGTATGAGGATAGGAAAAGTAAAAAAAAGTTTGGTGATAAATACCAAAAAAAGATAAAAAATTAATTTTAGAAAATAGACTTTGATATGATTTGGAAATTAGCACTTCCAGCAGTATTAATAATTATAGGACTATCATTTATTTTTAAAGATACATTTGATAAAAAAGTAAGTGAAGAAATAAAAAAACTAAATGAAAAGAAAAATACTAATAATGAATATTGTGCAACATTTTCAGGTCAAACTGCTAATATTGATGGAGAAAAATTTAATGGAGCTAACCTAACAGCAGTATTTGGTGGAGTAAAGTGCGATTTAAAAAATGCAATAATTGAAGAAGATGCTCTAATTAACGCATGTAGCGTGTTTGGAGGAATAGACATATTAGTTCCAGATAACGTAAAAGTAAAAATAAAATCATCATCAATCTTTGGTGGAGTAGATGAAAAGAAGAAAAATAAAATAGAGAACGATGAGGCACATACAATATATATAAATGCAACTTGTATATTTGGAGGTGCTGAAGTAAAATGACAACAGCACAAAAAATAATAAAATACCTAGCAATAGCTTTGGCAATATCTATAATAGTTTCAATATTTTCTGCAATCGCAGGAGGAATATTTGGTTTAGCTAGTGTTCTAGGTTTAAGAAAAAATAAGGCAATAGGAGAAATGAAAATTGATTTTTAATTAAAGGAGCAAATTATGAATGAAATAAAAGTTAAATCAATTTATAAACATTTTAAAGGAAACTTATACTTAGTTGAGGATATTGCAACACACAGTGAAACAAGAGAAAAATATGTAGTATATAGAGCTTTATATGGAGATACAGAGCTATATATAAGACCTTACGACATGTTTGCTTCAGAAGTTGATCATGAAAAATACCCGGATGTTAAGCAAAAATATAGATTTGAACTGCAAAATATAGAAAGTGTTAATAAATATAATGTAGTGGATAATATTCACGGAAGTCCTTTGCAAAATGTGTAAAATACTGCAAAAAGTCCTTCGAAAAATGTGTAAGTTTACACAAAAGTGGTTTGATTTTTGTGATAAATAATGATATACTATATATAATATATCAATAGGAGGGTGATTATATGTATAGAAGCAAAATGGAAGAATTAAAAAAATGGAAAGAATCATCAAATAGAAAACCTCTAATTATAAGAGGTGCAAGACAAGTTGGAAAAACATGGTTAATGAAAGAATTTGGGAAAGAGTGTTATGAAAAATGTGCATATATAAATTTTGATGATAATGCAAGAATGAATAAACTTTTTGATGAAGATTTTGATTTAGATACAATAATACAAGGTCTAAAAATAGAATCCGGTGTAAATATTGAACCAGAAAACACATTAATAATTTTAGATGAAATTCAAGAAACGCCTAAGGCATTAAAAGCGTTAAAATATTTTTGCGAAAATGCCAGAGAATATCATATAGTATCAGCAGGTTCTCTTTTAGGAGTAGCAATACATGGCGGAACTTCATTTCCAGTTGGAAAAGTGGATTTTTTAGATTTGACACCATTAAGCTTTTTTGAATTTTTAGAAGCATTGGGCGAAAAGGAATTGCTTCAATTATTAAAAAATAATGATTTTGATATGATTAATGTATTTAGCAGTAAATTAAAAGAGTACTTAAAACTTTATTATTATATTGGAGGAATGCCTGAAGTAGTGAGTTCTTATGTAGAATATAAGGACTTGTTAGAAGTTCGTAGAATACAGAAAACATTATTAGATGACTATGAACAAGACTTTTCTAAACATGCTCCAAGTAATATAGTTCCAAGAATTAGACAGTTATGGAATAATATACCTACACAGCTTGCAAAGGAAAATAAAAAATTTATTTATGGTCTGATAAGAGATGGAGCAAGAGCGAGAGAATACGAAATAGCATTATCTTGGCTAATAGATTGTGGTCTTATATATCAAGTAAATAGAGTAAATAATTGTAAAATACCATTATCAGCATACCAAGATTTTAACGCATTTAAATTATATCTATTAGATGTTGGTCTATTAGGTGCTATGGCTGGAATAGATTCCAAAACATTACTAGAAGGAAACGACATATTTGAAGAATTTAAAGGAAGTTTAACGGAGCAATATGTTCTATGTCAATTAAAACAATGTACAGAACTGGATGTGTTCTATTGGTCATCTGATACAGGCACAGCTGAATTAGATTTTATAACACAAATTGGAAAAAATAATATTCCCATAGAAGTAAAAGCAAGTGAAAATTTACAGGCTAAAAGTTTAAAATCATTTGTACAAAAATATAATACTAAAATTAATGTAAGAACATCAATGTCTAATTATAGAAAGGAAGATTGGATTATAAATATACCTCTATATTGTATAAGTAATATAGAGAAAATAATTAATTGAATTAATTTCATAATGATAAAAAGGAGAAAAAATAATGAACCAAGATTCAGAAATGCTAGAAGTATATACCGAAGACAACAAGACTAAAATAGGCATTGCAGATAGAGGAGTTGTACACTATTGCAATTTATGGCATCGAGAAATTGCGTGTTGGGTGGTTAATGAAAAAAACGAAATACTCTTGCAACGAAGAAGTAGTAACAAAAAGCAATCCCCCAATATGCTATCCGTAACAGCAGGACATGTTGATTTAAACGAGCTTCCATTTGAAGCAACTTTAAGAGAAATAAAAGAAGAAATTGGACTAGATATACAACAGCAAGAACTTATGTTTCTTGACACATTCAAAGCTAAAAATCCAAATAATTATCACTTTAAATATGTATATCTTTTAAGAACAGATAAAAAAATAGAAGAGCTTACAATGCAAGAAAATGAAGTAAGTGAACTGCTATATGTGAGCATAGATAAGCTAAAGAAAATGCTAAAAGAACCAAACACAGAGCTTACATTTGCACATCAGTATTATACACCAATTATATTGGAAAAAATAGAAAAAACTTTATTTATGTAAAATAGTAACTCTTGGGCAACAGATGCTTATTCTACAAGAGATTATTTGTGCTTGAAACTGTGGAATAAGAAAGATATAAATTAAGATTTAATTTATATAAAAGTAATCTTTATAAGAGGTGATGAAATGAGAAAACTAAAATCAAATCAATTAAAATTAATTGCAATTATAGCAATGACAATTGATCATATTGCAGATTTAATCTACCCAGGAATGCCTAATAATATTATTTCAAATATATTACATATAATCGGTAGATTAACTGCACCTATTATGTTTTTCTTCATTTGTGAAGGTTTTTATTATACTAAAAACTTAAAGAAATATATTTTAAGATTATTTATTTTTGCAATAATATCTCATTTTGCATATTGTTTCGCTTTTGGAATAAATTATATACCATTTAGTTCCGGAAATATTTTTAACCAAACAAGTATTATGTGGTCTCTTGCTTGGTCAGTAGTTGCTCTTTACATTGTAAATGGCAAAACTAATTTAAAAGAATGGCAGAAATGGATATTAGTTATTTTAATAAATGTTATAACCTTTTCAGCTGATTGGAGTAGTATAGCAGTAATGGCAATTTTATCTATGTATTCTAATAGAGGTAATTTGAAAAAGCAAATTATAGGTATGAATTTTTGGATTATGCTTTATGCAGTTATTTCATATTTATTTGTAAGTAAAACCTATGGATTAATTACATTAGCAGTTATATTAGTATATCCTTTATTAAAGCTTTATAACGGAGAAAAAGGCAAGCTAAATTGGATGAAATGGTTGTTCTATTTATATTATCCACTACATTTAGTTGTTATAGGAATATTAAGACTAGCAATATATGGGAACATACCGTTATTATTTAATTAGATAATAATGAAAAAGCATATATTCATAATTGGGGCATAGACCAAAAAGTAAAAAAGCAAAACAATTAAATTTATCAAAAGTAAGCATGATAATGTAACATGAAAAATATAAAAAACATATAATAATAGTTGCAATAATATTGTTTTCTATCAGTTTAATAAAAAATTTTAATAATTCATTATTATATAATGTATGTAATGTTTAAGTGCGCAATTTCCAATTAAAAATGGTAGAAAAAAGTGCAAAAATTTATTAAAATTTAATTATCAGAAGAAAAAATCTTTTGATCAAAATTTTAATAGGAGGAATTAAAATGAAATTTAATGAAAAACTAGTAATGTTAAGAAAACAACAAAATTTATCACAAGAACAAGTTTCAGAAAAATTAGGAGTAGCAAGACAAACTGTTTCTAAATGGGAGTTAGGAGAAACAACCCCAGAAATGGATAAGCTAATCATAATAAGTAAATTATATGATATTACATTAGATGAACTAATGAAAGAAGACAATGAGGGAAAAAATGTAAACGATCCTAATAATACGAATTCGCAAAAATTAGCAGGAATGACAATTAAATTTCTAAAGGGCATAGGAATATTCATTTTTATAGCAGCAATATTATATGTATTTATTATGATAGTGGGACTTATAGCATTTAATAGACTTAAAACAGATAGTGGTTCAAAAACAACTATAATACAGACACAAGAAAAAGTTGAAAACTATGCAGAATAAATATTAAACAGTAAAAAGATAAAGAGTAATATTTAAAAAAAAATTGGATTTGAAGAAGTGTGTTCAAAGTGTTAATAAAAATGATTCCCCAAAAAGATTTACTATAATTAACCTAGCAGAATGCTTATCATTTGATACTTTGTTACAGGAGGTGGAATATATGAGTGATTCAAAAGAAAATGTTGATGTGTTAAAAATGTATGGAGAAGATAGTACTACACAAAGAGATGAATTTTTAAAAAAGCATAACTTAAATGAAAAGGGGCTTACTAGTAA
>OLNZ01001738.1_pt1 | contig 14543 bp, 16 predicted proteins | sample 1672981 | NCBI WGS metagenome assembly OLNZ01 (sample SAMEA3136743, study PRJEB25190) | human gut metagenome | biome: human gut; feature: human-associated habitat; material: faeces | place: Austria | collected 2013 | reverse complement strand
TATATCATTTTTCTGCTTTTTTCATTTTCACAAACGCATTCAATTTCTTATAAGATAAAAAAAAGCAACCTCATTGAGATTGCTAATAAACAAGCGCCCCGACTCGAACGGGATTCTCTGCAGTGGGTTTTCACCCATACATCACTGCGTAGACCGAACTACCTCTACTTGTTATTTTTATCTTGCCATATTTCCCGCACAAAATCAACCATCGCTTTTTCTTCCGTTGAAAGATGTTTTCTACCACCTTCATCATGATCATAACCAACATGAGTGTGTGACATTATTCCTTTATGATCATGTGCTAAATCTATTTGCTAAGAGGTAATTAAGGATATGCCGCCAGAGCAAAGAACTTGTGACAACGTTGCACCTCTTGTAAATGAGAAGCTTCAAAAGAAACAGTCACCAAAGCTCTCACGGACCGTATCTTCACAGGACATGCTAAACAGCATTCTTCAGAATTAGAACAGGATGGCACGTATAAATGCCATCCTTTTTTGGTTCGTGTTACCTGTCATATACGTAGAATATTCCTGTTCGCGATTAAGTTGGAATATTCGCGATTAAGTTGGAAATGTTAACCTTCAACTCTAATTCTCGTTAAGTTCTTTCTTTTACACAAATATAACAACATAATCTACAATTGCAAATATGCTTTCAAAAAACAAAGCCATGAGTGTGTATCAGAAATATTCAACTGCAAATGCTTTTATCTTATAAACACCAGGCTTTACTATATCAATCTCGCCGTTATCTCTCATAACACCAAGCGCTCTTGTAAATGCTCTGTATTTGATATCTTCTTTACCCAGAAGTTCCTTAAGAGTAAATGTATCTCCAATTTTGTATGTTTCACTGATATACTCTCGTATCACAGATTTTGCCGTTTTCTGCTTCAGCTTTTCCGAAGAGATATTCAATCTATAGATACCTATTCTTCTTGAAACAAGATATCCTCTCTTTTTCAGGATCATAAAGATTATCTTCAGTTGCTCAATATCAATATTTTCAATCTGCTGCTTTGTGATGTCGATATCCTCATTCTCCTGATAATGAGTAAAAAGATAGACTGCAACTTTTGCATGCATAGAATCATAGCCATCCAGACTCACTTCGTTATACTTTGCCACTGGTAATGCGTTTGTTGATACGCCACTTCCCAGGCTTTTCAGAAGGTTCTTCTTATTAATATTGAATACTTCACGCGTATCCATATCCAATAATTCTGCTTCATCATTATGAAAGCCTAATAAGTTGTATTGCCCGGAAGTTCTTTCCTCCACGAAACGCAGCATCCATTTATCCTGCCGTATTTTGCATACCGGACATCTGGGCTTCTTGTAAAACGCATGGATTCGTTCACTAAATTCATGCCCGCAGGTGTCATGTGTGATCACTACATCCTCAATGCCGTTTGTATAGGAAGAAAGCGTAAACGGACCATAGCTTCGCACCTTAGCTGCAACCTCATCAAACAGAGTTGTCTCGCAAGTACCGTTTCTGATATCGTCCGGAACCATCTTCAGTACCTGATACGGAGTATTCACAAAGCTTTCTCTTCTCCTGTAATCAAAGAATTCCATTTCATCCTTCCATCCGGTAAGTTTTGCTTTTGTTGTAAACCTACCGTTTGATGAAATCCGGATCATCTTATCAAAGATCTCTCCTTCATCCTTTTCCATGCAACAGGGACATGACCATCCAGATTCTATCCCGTATGCAGTTGCAGCAAATGTCGTTCCACACGCTTTATGTTTCAGTTCAAGAATCACGCCTCTTTTATCGACAACCGTATATCCTTCTGGAACGATATACTTCCCCTGCTTTTCTACTGCTTCCCGGTAAGATTTAACATCTCCGAACAGAGCATATGCGCAACACATAAGAATATTGAAACGTTCTCCCAGAATGATATTCCTCATCATTGTAGATTCTTTATACATGCGAGAAGCTAATGCCTCCGGATTTTCAAAACCAAGTTTCGTCATAATTTCAAGATATCTATCCTCAAGATCAGGTTCTTCTTTCGCTTTTGCACCTAATGCCTGTCTTACAGTATAAAGATCCGTACTGATATTAGCCTTTAGTAGTTCATCTGCAAACTTAGTATATTTGACCTGCTCCTCTAAATCAAAACCAGTAACCGGTTCGAACCGTTCAGCCATTCCTTTCCTGTCTCTTATTATTTTCATAAGCGGCGTTCTGTGTTTATGACATATTTTTACACCATACAGATGATGTCCACGCCTTAAATAATGTCCTTCTTTTAGACAATCCGGACACACATAAATATCATCAATATATCCTGCCATAATATGTCCTACAATGTTTGGATAGTCACGTTTCTTACGTATCATTGCATTAACAGTCAGGTACTGCTTCACCTTACTCATAAATGGCAGATATGCTGGCAACACTGTGTGGTCAGCAATAATTTCTGCACCGGTGTAATATGATGATAATTGCGGAAGTAGAAAACCGATATCCTCTAAGGAGTCCAATCTTAGTTTGGTATCGTCCTTATCAGGGAAAATTCCTCTATGATTGAAAAAGTCTTTTGGGTTTGTAAATCCGTTTGCCTCAGCCAGGCGGAGCAAATATGAATACAACAATTCTTCTTTATACATCTTTGGAATGTTAAGCAATCTCATTTTAATAACCTCGCATTTTTTAAATACAAGTAGTATATGTCAGAAAATTGACGCTTACCAAGCTCTCAGGATCCACGGTTCTGATATCAACATTCTTCATTTGCTCAATACGCATAAAAATAGACCTCCAGAATTTTGTGCAGAAAAAAGGCACCGACGTTTCCATCGATGCCAGATAGTTATTAAAAAAAAAAATGTCTGTAAAGCTATGATAATAGTTTGCAGATTCAAATGACAGTAAAAGAAAAAAGAGAAGAACGCTTGCAGACAGTTCTTCTCTTTTATATAACCGTACTTCCTGTATTGCTTGCATCAATACATTCAGTCAGTTCAATATATCCCTATACAATAGTTTTATGAAAGAAAGGGGATTTGAAATTGTATCAGGGATTAGGAAAGTCAAATTTATTTCTACTAAAATTATTCAATTGGTTTTAAATAGAATCCACCGTAGAAGTTCTCAGTTTTCATAACATTCACAATTACATGTGGATCAACACTACGCATCAAAGCAACAATATCCACCACTTCATAACTGCTGACAACCACATGAATCAAAGAAATATTTCTTCCGGAATATCCTCCGATACCATCTACACGACTTAAGCCGTGACGATAATTCTTGATAAGACACTGAATGATTGCATCAGGTTTGGATGTGGTAATCTGTAAAGTCATACGTGCATAACGGTTATAGAATGTATCAATGGTTTTAGTGGAAATAAACTGAAACAAAATAGAATAGCCAGCATTTTCCCACCCAAACATCATTCCAAAGATAATCAATAACATTGCATTGAATATAAATACGTAGCTGAAAATTGATTTATTTTTCTTATTACTGATGTACAATGCAACAAAGTCTGTTCCACCTGTTGAAGCATTGGCTTTTAAGGCAATGACTGCCTGCATTCCATACAGAAAACCACCAAAGATAATATTTAACAGACGGTCATCAAATACTGCTTCAAAATGTATCACTTTCAGAAAAATGGAAGCTATGATTACCTGCAACAAGGAAAAGAAAGTAAATCTTTTACTGATACTCTTACAGCAAAACAGCGCAATCGGTATATTTAAAACTAACATACCCAGAGAAGTTGAAAACGTAAAACCAAAGTAAGTACTTGTAATCTTCTCCACAAGGATTGCCACTCCTGTAAAACCTGAACTCAAAAGATTTAAAGGTCTCATAAAAATCTGAATGATAGCCGCCTGCATGAAACCTGACAGTATTACCGCGCAAAGAGTCACCAGATTTCTAAATTCTTTATGTCGATTCAGTTCTTTCAACATACACTGTTCACAATCTTTCTGACTAAGTCTTCGCCTTCAGATAAATTGTCAATAATATCAAAGCACATTGCCTTTTCAGCGTTATTTGGTTGTCTTAGCGACGGAACCATTACAGGACGGATATTTGCATTGTAAGCAGCAGTGACACCATATCCTGTATCCTCAAATACTATTGCTTCATCAGCAGAATACCCTGTTTTCTTTAAAACTGTAGTATATATTTCAGGATCTGGTTTTCTTCTTTTCACTTCATCGCCGCATACAATCACTTTAAAATATCTCAATAATCCAGTTTGGGTTAATCTTTCCATTGTAAGATTTCTAGGCGTTGTTGTCGCAACAGCTAAAGAAAAATTATTGGCTTTTAAATACTCCAGAAAATCAAACACACCAGGCATAACTGCCACCTCTTTTTTCAGTAATTGTGCACCAGTATCCCTTGCCTCCTGAAGCATTTGTAATGGATTTTCTACATCTGGCAGATTATTGGTTATTAAGTCTTCTGTCTCTTTTCCAGTAATACCTACCGCATATTTATGCAAGTCATAAAATCTAGGTTCATTATATTTATCTGCAACATTCTTCCAGACTGTATCCCAGACAAATTCCGTATTCAAAAGCAATCCATCAACATCAAATATTACTAACTTTATTCCCATATCTTTTTTCCTAACGAACGCTACAGTTAACACCCATTTTGCCAACCATATCATTCATATCCTTTTCCTTTCCAATGAACTTATTCTTATTTATCCAAATCACTAAATAGCAATTGTGCAATTTTTTACATTTATTCAGCGGAAGTCATTTGATTATTACTTGATAAAAAATCAATAACTCTATATCGGTTAAAGCATATTTTTGATAACAAATATTTGGTCCATTGATCCAGGTCAATAATAATCCATATCCAAATAATGTTCAGATGTAACACATTACTTGCTAAATAGCATAAAAACACTCTGACTCCCAATATACCAATCATATCGATAACTGTCGGAATTGAACTGTGTCCTACAGAACGTATAAAACCATATAGTATTTTTGTCATTTGTTCCGGGAACTGAGACAGAATCATCAGCAGAAGATATACATGAGCAATAGACACTAATTCCTCCTTGTCTGTCAGCATACATAAAACCGTACGTGACAAAACAGCAAGGAACAGCATAGTTATACACATAATAATTAAGCAATAATGCCTTAATCTCTCATATGACTTTTTATAGGCAATTTCATCATTTGATCCTATTGCCTTTCCTGATAAGGAGGCTGCTGCCGTCAAAAAGCCGGATGCCATCATATCGCAAAAACCTTCGCATTGCAGTCCAAGTTGATAGGCAGCAAAATAACTTTCTCCATAACTTAAAATGAAATTTGATAAAAATAAAGCTGCAAAATTCCAGAATGAATTTCCTATTGCAGTCGGAACTCCAAAAATAATAAGTTCCTTAAAAGCTTTAAAATCAAACGGCATTTTTCTTTGAAGAATAATCTGTCAAAACTCCATTCTTTCCAAACAAGAGATGCAACCCAATAAAAAACATGACGACTATACGAAGATTATTCGTAATTGCAGCACCAACTATCCCCATTCCTTCAAATGAGCCAACTCCCAAAATAAAAACATATCCAAATACGATACTGACAATATTACCAATGACTGCAATATATAAAGGCGTTTTCGTATTCCCATCTGCTTGAAATATGGATGATGTAAGATGAATAACTGCCAGCATAGGATACACAATCGCATTAACCTTCAACAATTTCACTCCACTGGTTAGCAAAGAAACCTCTTGTGTCATACTAGATAAAAACATTTCTGGAAACACCCTGATTAATAATGCAGAAATAACAGCACATGGTAGCAAAAATAATAACGCTTGTTTATAAAGAAGACATACTTCTTTTTTCGATCTGTCATTTCCAATGGATTTTGCAAATACAACCATCATTCCTATTGCAAAACCTTTAAATATCGCAAAATAAATACTGTAGATTCTTTCTGCAATACCAAACGCACTAATTTCCGTAACAGACAATCTTCCAATATATCCCGTCAGAATCATATCCGAAAGCATTAGCATCGCATTTTCTAAAATTGCCGGAATAAGAATCTTTAAAATGGTTCGATCATAGTATTTTTTATTATCCATTACCCCCTCTCTACTAAAACTTTTTTCTGATATATAGTTTTTATGAAAATAAGAAGCAGACCGTTCAGCCCGCTTCTTACTAGCTAGAATTGATAACTTCCCATTTTTTGATGGAATTCTGGATCAGACGGAATATTACAATCTATTCCATTATGTTGAGATACAACTTTTGTAAGTACCTGAAGTGGCACAACGTATTCCATAGAGCTGAAATAATCATCGTTAACAAATGGATACACAAAGGCTTTTTTATCATCTTTATAATATTCATCTGAAGAGATAATAAATGAATGCTTTGTTCTTTCAGTTTCAAAATACAGTTTCATTCTCTTCATTCGGTCATAATATTGTCCAGGTTTGCCAAGGTAAATGATGTAATCATTTTCCCAGATAGAATGGTAAATACCATGCATGAATTCTTCGAGTTCATAGCCAGTAACGGAACATCTTACACCTTCTAAAACCTTTAAAGCACCTTCCATCATAGCTGCTGTATTGCCTTCGCAACCAACAATTACAATTCTTTTTGCAGAAGAGAGCTCTTCGATATTATCTTCGATAAATTTCTTAGATTTCTTTGCAATATCAGGAATGTTTTTGCTTGAATTCACTAAATGATTGGCAACTTTTGAAACAGCTTCTGCAGAGAGTGTTCCTTTACTGTTAGCAAGTTTAGCTGCAAAGTATGCCATTTGTGCAATTGTTACAATGAAGCCTTTTGTTTTGGGACCACTTAGTTCTTCACCAGCATATAATTCCATCCAGACATCCGCTGTTTCTGCCACAGGGGTATCCTTTTCAGAAGTGACTGCAATTGTAAAGTAGCCTAGTTGCTTAGCTTTTTTCAGAGCTTCAATAGTTGAAGTTGATCTTCCTGCCTGAGAAACACCAATGACCAAAGTGCCATCCTGTTTTACAATTTCATTGTCTTTGAAGTCAATTGGATACATAGATTCAACTGGAATTCCAAGGGAATCAGCCATACTGATTTTTGCACCAAGAACTCCATGATAAGATGTTCCAGATCCAAGAACTACAACTCTCCTTAATTCTTTATCCTTCAGATAGTCTAAACTATCCTTCATTACCTCATCTGCGTCCTTAATCAGTTTTTCAACTGCTTCTGCAGACTCAAGGATATAGTTATAAATATCGTAACCTTCTGCCATATACTACATCATCATTGAGCTAATGAAAGCTGTTTCTTCAGCAGCAGGTTGGAACATTGGCATTCCTTCCAGGAATGCAAGAATAAATGCGATAACAAATAGCACAAGCATAACAGTTGTAGTTTTCTTGCCTTTTCTTACCAATCCAAAGCAGACAGAAGCAAGAACAGCTGGTAACAGACATGGCATGATGTTGTCAAACACATCGGACTGAAGAGCAACAGACTGATGGTTGCCTAAGTTCAATGTAATTGTAGTACTGAAGCTAATCATTGTCGCAATCATAGAACCAACTACAGCAGCACCTAAAATCTTTGCAGCCATTGTAAATAATGCAAGAGCACCACTTTCAGTAGCTTCTTCCATGAAACTTGTACCCTGCTTGTAACCGATCTCCAAACCCTTATAACGAACAATCCAGTGAGGAATGTTATGAATCAAAAGAAATAAGATAGGTCCAAGAATATTACCCTGCATACAGAAAGTAAGACCAATACCAAGACCAATTGTGCGAAGAGTACCCCAGAAAATGGAGTCACCAATTCCGGATAATGGACCCATTAATGCAGTTTTGATAGCATTGATAGAAGATGCATCAAAATCTGGGTTTGTAGCAACTTCCTCTTCCATAGCAACTGCAATACCCTGAACAAAGGTTGTACACTGTGGAGTGATATTAAATAATTGAAGATGTCTCTTAAGTGCTGCCTTAAAGCCTTCTTCATCATCTTTATAAATTCTGCGAAGATGTGGAATCATAGCGTAGCAGAAGCCTAGTCCCTGCTGTCTTTCGTAGTTAAAGCATCCCTGTAATCCACAAGATCTCCAGAATCCAGACATGAATTCTTTATGATCCATCTTTCCAACGGATTTTACAGCATTGTCTTTATTAGTCGTCGTCATCGTCGTCATATCCTCCTACATTACCAGTGCTTGCAGCAGCTTTATTTTTGTTTGCATTATAATAAACTAAGGCAATTACCAGACCGATAGCTGAAACACCTAAAGTATTCATTCCAAGGAATGCAGCAAGTGTGAATCCCAAAATGATATATGGCATTGTTTCTTTATCAACAATATAGTTCATAAGTAATGCGATACCTAACGCAGGTAGCATTGTTGATGCTTTATTCATACCATCTAAGATTACCTGTGGAATAACCTTAATTACTGCTTCAACTGCTCCAGATCCGAAGTAAACAGCAATAAACATAGGGACGAAATATACTACTGCGAAATCAAGTACGCCAAGCCAGAAATATCTTTCAATAGCCTTATAGTCACCTCTGTCAGCTGCTTTGTCACAAAGTGGGCTGAATACGTTATTGATAACACGTGGTAAAATTCCGCAAATCTGGAAAACAAGTGCAACTGGCATTGCTAGAGCAATGGCTGCATCAGAGCTTAATCCAGACAAGCATGCAAATGCAACTGCCAGAATTGTACCTGCAGATGAGTTCGGAAGAGTTGTAACACCAATTCCAACGAATCCCATGAAAATAAGCTGTAAAGTTGCACCCATGACAAGTCCTGTATGAACATCACCACAAATCAACCCTACGAGAGTAGCCTCAACAATTGGAGTGTTGAGGAGGTTCTGACCGAAAATACGTCCATCCAAAATACCTAATACGTGGACCATAGCGACCAGAATACATTGAATCAGAAACATAGATTTTACATCCCCCTTTCTTCTGATTATTTGTTAAAAGCTGAAATAATATCTTTAACTGACATATCAGCTTTACTTGGCACTTCTTGTAAATAAACTCTGTTACCCAGGCTTTCAATTTCTTTAATATTTTCAATATCCTTTTCACCTAGGAATACCTGATTGGAAATTGCTTTGGTATTATCTGCTTTTCTAATGCCACCAATATTTACTTCCTGCCCTTTATCGATAGATTTGCAAATCTTTAAAGCATCCGCTGTAGAACCAACAATTAATAAGATAGTTCTATTTGCTTTTTCAGGATTATTTAAATAAAGGATAGCATCATCAATAGTTCTAACTGGCATTTTGCAATTGACTGGCTTAGCAATTTTCAATGTGTTTTTCAGCATTGCATTTGTTGCATATTTATCATTTGCAACAAGGATAGTATCAGCCCCTGTCATATTTACATAATATGTAGCAACCTGTCCATGTACTAATCTGTCATCAATTCTAATAAGCTTAATCATTTCAAATTTCCTCCTTAATCATCTTCATCATCATCATTTAAGACAGTTAACTGATCATTTAATAATGTCACCGTTTCTTTTGCCTGTTCAATCAGTGAATGTAATTCTTCAGTTTCTTGTCCCGGAGTGAATTCCTGCATTAAAACCCCCAGAAGTAAAGCAAGATTCAAACCACTAATGACATACAGATTCGGTGTTGTCGTGAGCCATGGCATTACCGTTACACTAGTGCTTCCATAAGGAATATCAGTCAGAACAATTTTCATATCCTCTTCATCCCAGGTTTCCAATACCGCTTTAATCTTTTCATTTAAAGACTCTGGTGAATCGGATGGTTCTAAAGATACTGTGTTGATGCTAGATTCAGCTGCAGAGATGACCTCATGTGCAGACTTGAATCCTTTGGATAATTCTCCATGTGTTAATACTAAAATTCTTTTCATATTATATATACCTTTTTGTGTTTATATAATACATTTAATACATAAAAATGTCTATATATTTTAACGACTTTTTTGCATTTTTTACTTATTTTTAATTTCTTTGTAAGAGGTTTCAAATGTATACCTTATTCTTTCTTGCTGAGCTATACATTTAGGTAAACTACACTTAACTGAAAACATTCATAAGCAATACCTCATTCAGTTAAGGCAACGGGAGATAGTTTTTCTGAAAAAACTATCTCCCGTTTATACTGAAACTATTTAATTAGATATAGCTTGCTTCAAGCCAAACTCTATTTTGCTTTTGTTGCCATTTGCTGCATAAATCTATAAGTGTAAATTGTAATTCCGCTTGCACGTGTATCATCACAGATTCTGCTTGCAAAAACCTGGAAAGGAATAACAAACAGTATTGGCAGGAACATACTATTTACATCCAAATCTATTTGCATTGCATCTGCACTATTCAAATTAAATTTAGAAATAACATATACATGATCTGTCAACTGGTGCAGAGCCTCACTGATTTCAACAGCACGATCATGATGTCCCTCATCCATGTCTACAATAAAGATAGAATGATTTTTCTTGATTTCATATACTGGTCCGTGAAGGAATTCTTCCATTTCATACCAGTTAGAAGGGAATCCCGCAGTTTCTTCAAGTTTTAAAGCACCTTCCTGGGCAACTCCCTGTCCGCTTCCAATTCCAGTAACCATAATACGTTCCATTTTATAGAATTCCTGTTTATGTACTTCGTAATATGCGTCAGACAATTCACGCACATCATTCATCTTATCTATAACCTTCTTGAGTTCAGCTAAATATGCATTTTTCTGTTCTTCCGTAATCTTTTTCTTATTAAATGCAGCATTAATTGCAAATAAGTCAAAGAACAAGACTGAAGTAGGAAGACCTCTGCATACGAATACATCCTTTCCTGCTTTTTCATTTCCAAACAAGAAAGTATCTTTGCAAATCTTCTGCATTGGTGTTCCTGATTCACTGATTACTGCAGCAACATCATTTCCACATTCTTTAGCTCTGTTATACGCAGCAAGTGTATTAGTACTTCTTCCACCCTGTGAAGTGCAGATCACAAACTTATTCTTATGATGTTTATAAGCGTACTCTGCATAAGTAACTGCATAAATAACTTCCACGCTTGTGTCAAGAATTTCTTCCATAGCGTATTTAGCACAGCAGGCAATATTATAAGAAGAGCCTGATGCTGCAATCACAATTCCAGAATAATCTTTTTTACAATACGCTTTAACCAAGCCTTCCGTTAATTCTTTGTTGTGATCAAAAATCTCCTGACAATTAGTTGGTGCTTCAAGCACTGAATCATACATCCATTTTTTCATTTTCTATTCCTCCTTGAATGTATATACATTCTGAAATTATTATATATATATTATTTACTTTTTTTCAACATTTATTTATAATTTTTTTGAGGAAGATATATACATGGAAAACAGAATATTAAAAGATTTATTTGCCCTATTCACTATTGCAACACCTACCAGATATACACAAAGCCAGATAGATAAGGCCATAGCAGTCATTTCAAATTACTGTGAAAGTAAAAAAATACTATTCAAAACATTTAAAAAGAAACAAGATAAGCGAACATATACATCTCTGCTTATAAATTCTCCGGAAAATAAAAACAAGATTCTAATAGCCGCATTAGATACTCCATCAATGGGGTTGCTTAACAATAAATATGACTATTTAGATAATAAAGAAAACCTGAAGAAAAAAAGAAACTCCCTGACTATTTCAATAGTTCTTTCTATCTTAATTATCTCTTGTATAATTGTTTTGACATTACATGCAAATCAGTCATCAAACTCTTCAAAAAGCATCTTTGTTATTATAGTGGGGCTCATTGTTCTTCTATCTTCATGGATCAGTTCAGAACATGCAGTTCGTCATAACGAGCCAAATGACTGTGCATTGGCCATAGCTATGAAATTGCTGGAAAACCATCCAGACATTGGGCTTATTCTAGTGGATGGATTTTATCAAAATGTCGGTATATCATTTTTATTAAATTCAAATAAATGGCTGCAAAATAAGCATTGCATATTTATCGGAGAAACCGATACATCAGCTCAGCTATGTACCTATGCCAATACCTCTCCTCAATTAGCAAACAATGCACTATCACAATTTAAGCATTTAACTTTTTATGCAATGACTGATTTTCAAAAGAATAAAATCAAATTTCGTCGATGTGAAATCGATTTTAACATACTTGAAAACATGTATCAGCTACTAGAAAAGGAGCTCTAAAACATGCCAGAAAAAAAGAAACCCAAATATCAGATTATCGAAGATTATTTATTAGAACGTATTAACAGCAATGAATTGCGCCCTGGTGATCAAATTGAAACAGAAATGGAACTGAGTCAAAAATTCAACATTGGAAGGTTGACTGTTAATAAAGCTTTAAACTACCTTGCTAATGCTGGATATATTGAACGTATTGCAGGCAAAGGTTCATTTGTCCTTGCATCAAAAGTGCATAAATCTATCAATAATCTTCACACTATCAATCATACCGGAAGCTTTTCTGAAGATATGCGTTCTATCGGGATGACTCCGGGTTCAAAACTTGTTGAATATAAGATTATCCTTGCTTCGGAGAAACCTGATGTTGCCGCAAAATTGCATTTAGATCCTGATAAATATATTCACTATTTTGTTAGAATTCGAACAGGAAACGGAATACCCATTGCCTTAAGCTACACCTATTTAAGTGTAGATGTAGTTCCAACGATGGATATAAGAGCATTAGATAGTTCATTAAATGATTATCTGCTGAAAATTAATGTTCCACTTTCTCGTAATGTTGACTACACTCTTTCAGCCTGTCTTCCAACAGAAAAACAAAAGGAGCTCCTGAATATAGATGATAAAGCAGTACTATTATGTAATGCTCATACTACTTACACCAAAGATTTGCTTCCATACGAATACATACAAACATATTATTTAGGCAATCACTACGAGTATTCAATATCCGTTCGTGAAAATACAAGTTTATAAAACTCGTTCAGCTCTCTGCTGAAGACTCACAATGGATTATTGTAATGATTGCCATACATTAACTGCTGTACAATTCTCCTATATCACAACTGTGATATACCGAACAGTGAATCTTTAGCACCATAGTGTTTTTTCATTATAATCATTTTATACATTAAAGCAGAAACTTCGGTTTCTGCTCAGAGTGTTGACAAAGTGACATTTTAAACGATGTCACTTTTTTGTTTTTTTGAGACATGCAATAAATTTTTTCTCTATTTCTGTCATTTTCTACTGTTTTCCTTCAAACAGAAAAAAATGGTATATCCTACCATTTCCATCTCGCTATTCTTTCTAGATTGTGACACGCAAAAATCATCGACGTTCTATGTCGATTTTTCTTTTATTCAAACGTTATTACCATATGTGAGCCATGTGTCTTTTTAATAACTTTGTCTATGATGTTTATTTTTTCCTCTTCTGTAACTGGCTCATTTTCTGGCACTTTCCATTTAGTCATGCTTCTTTTATATGCCACAAAACCACCAACAATCATTTCTCCTTGTATTCTAATTACTCTTCCTTCGTCTTCAACATCAATATATGTTCTAGTACCTGTTATCTTCATTATAATTATTTCCTTTCTTTAAGTATTGTATTTCTGTTCCTTCTGGATTAAATACTGTGACGCTATTTACATCAACTCTATCCTTTAATGCATCCATTATTTCTGTCCATTTACCATTTTTCTCCAGTGTATCATTAATCACAACACCGACATTTCCTTCTTCATCACGATTAAATATAGCGTTTTCTTCCATCGTTTCAGAACTAATTGTTGTAATCGAAGTTACATTAGGATTTTCCATTAATCTAGGTAATTCTATATTTTCCCATATATTACCATCCCTCAGATTTTCTCCAATTACAGCTTTAACATCGCCAGATACTTGTTCTGCATAAGCTGACGACGCTTCTTCCCATGCCTTTATAGAATCTGGATTATCAAAATCCCATGCAGGCAGTTCAATTTCTCTATCTCTAATAGTTGACTCCAGCGTAACTCCATTTTTAGATTTTGCAATATCTGTAGCAACAACATCTCCATTTGATACAACATTACCTAACTCGTCCATTTTATGACAACCTGACCAGAAATATGCGGTATCTCTTTCTGTTTTTAGCTTTTCATATATTTCCGCTGAAATATTGGGAAATCTTTCTGGATCGTATGAAATGTTTGTATTTTCTCTCGGAGAAATATCTATATCCGGTTTTGTTTCTTTATTTTCAATCGGTTCAGGTTTTTCCCATTCAGCCTCAATCTTAGCAAACATATCAGCACGAAGATCATTTTTTGACTTATCTAGCTTCACCTCATGTGTAATTTTGCTTTCATCAATCGGTTTTTCGTCAGGTTCTGTGATATCTCCATTGATACTGGACATCATCTTTTCATGTTCGGCAGTGTTTTTTGCAAAATCAACAGCATCCTGTTCTGGTTCATTTAGTATATGTCAAAAAATTGATTGACTCAGAACTTCCATAGTAAGCGTCAAATAAATACCGTCTACAAAAATATCTCCAGTCTAGGATAATCAT
>OLNZ01001723.1_pt1 | contig 14656 bp, 12 predicted proteins | sample 1672981 | NCBI WGS metagenome assembly OLNZ01 (sample SAMEA3136743, study PRJEB25190) | human gut metagenome | biome: human gut; feature: human-associated habitat; material: faeces | place: Austria | collected 2013 | reverse complement strand
CGGCGCATTTCGTCATCCTGAGCGGAGAAAAACGTCGTATGTTAGGGAAACGCTGATTAAATCGCAGAGCCTGACTTGGCATGTATTTTCATACAATGCTTCGTCATAACCCGCCTTAAATAGCTTGCTATTCGCGGCGGCTTATTCCTCGCTTTGCATGAAAATACAAGAGCCAAGTCGGACAACGATTTAATCAGTGTTTCCCTCGAAAATGGCTTATCTGAAGTATGAGAACTGAGCCGAAGGATCTAAGCGCCGCGGAGCATACATATGGCAATGCCCGCTCTCTGTTTTTCCCTCCTTCCTTTGGAAGGAGGTGCCCCGAAGGGGCGGAGGTTGGCGTGGAAAGCGGTCATTTCACATACGTGGAGCCAACCCCGTCTCGCTGCGCTCGCCTGCCCCTTCCAAAGGAAGGGGCTAGGGAAATGCTCGAAATACTTTTCTAAAACTTGCAGCGAAGCTGGCATTGCAACCCCGAACCCATCAACCTGAACCTTGAACCCTTTCCTATTTCCCCTTAAATTCCGCGGGGCGTTTTTCGAGGAACGCTGTGATGCCTTCCTTGAAATCCTCCGAAGACGAGCATTCGCCGAGGTAGACAGACTCTGCCTTCATGTATTCCTCAAAGCCCTTGTACATGCTTTCGAACATCAATTTCTTCATATTTCTATAAGCGAGCGTCGGGCCCTTCGTCAGTTTTTCCGCAAACGCATAGACCGTCGGCAGGAGCTCCTCCTTCGTCGTGACAGCTTTTACGAGGCCGATGTCATAGGCCTCCTTGGCTGCTACGATGCGTCCCGTGACGAACATGTCGAAGGCGCGGTGTGTACCGATCATGCGGGGGAGCGTGTACACGCCGCCCGTATCCGGACAGAGACCGATGCCGACAAAGGCCTGCAGGAATTTTGCATTGTCTGCGGCATAGATGAAGTCACAGGCAAAGGCGAGATTTGCCGCCCCGCCCGCACACGCACCGGCGACCGCGCAGATCACGATCTTCGACATTTTCTTCATGTACAGCACGATCTCCGACAGCTTGCCTGCCAGAGGTCCCATGGACTCCTTCGCAAAATCCGGCTCATCGCAGTGCGCCTTCATGAAGCGGATATCGCCGCCTCCGCTGAAGGCACGCCCTGCGCCTGCAAGCACGACGACCTTCACCGCTTGATCCGCTTCTGCTTCATGCAGTGCGCTTTCCACCTCGAGCGACATGTTCATGTCGAGGGCATTCAGCGTCGGTGCGTAGTCCAGCGTGATGGTCGCGATGGATCTCTCTACCGTGTAGTGAATCATTTTGTAATCCATGGGAATACCTCCTTCTTGAATCAGTGTTTCCTTAGAAGTCTGTGTCTATATTATACATCTTTTGAGAAAAATGAGAAATTGAAGATCGCCCTTTTGCGTCATTGGCGAAAAGGGAAGGGCTTCCTTGGAAATGAATCGGGGGCAGAGTGCAGTCCGACATTCGCGGAGAGGGAGACTTAAAAAAAGAGAAATGTCCATTCCATGTTCCTTTTGATGCTTGGATACCATAAATGCATAGCAACCCCGATTTCCCATGCATAACCTGTATTTTGATAGACTCAATGCATGGTGTATACTATAAATCGTTGAATCATCCAAAATAAGCATACAATAAAATGGAGGAAATGATTTATGGAAATGCTATTGGGGTTTATTGTCCTTCTCGGGTGTCTCTTCCTGGGGATTAAGCACGGGGGGATCGGGCTTGCTGTCATCAGCGGCATCGGTCTTACGCTGTACACGTTTGTTTTCCACTACAAGCCGGGCACGCCGCCGATCGGCGTCATGCTGACCATTCTGGCGGTCGTCACCTGCGCGGGCTTCCTGCAGACGTCCGGCGGGCTGACGGTCATGCTGAAGTATGCGGAAAAATTCCTGCGCAACAATCCGAAGCACATCACGGTTCTGGCTCCGGTGACGACCTGGTTTCTGACTATCCTCTGCGGCACGGGTCATGTCGTGTACACCATGTTCCCGATCATTTATGATATTTCTATCAAGCAGAATATCCGCCCGGAACGTCCGATGGCGGTATCGTCCATCGCATCCCAGATGGGGGTCTCGGCATCTCCTGTATCGGTCGCTGTCGTTTCCATCGTAGGCTTCATGGCGGCGGTGGGCTACAACTTCAACCTGCTGCAGATCCTGGCGGTGTCCATCCCTGCGACTTTGATCGGCGTCATCTGTGCGGCTCTTGTCAGCTATAAGAGAGGCAAGGATCTTGAGAATGATCCCACGTTCCAGGAAATGATCAAGGATCCGGAACAGAAGTCCTATGTCTTTGGCGAGAATGAATCGCTGCAGGGCAAAGAGCTGCCGCCTTCTTATTATCATGCGACCATCATTTTCCTTGTAGGTATCATCTTCATCGCGATCCTGGGCAATTTCCCGGATCTTCTCCCGCACTTTGCTGATGCGAAGGGCAAGATGAAGGCGATCTCTATGACGACGGTCATCCAGATCATCATGCTCCTGATCTCTGCGATCATTCTCTTCGTCTGCAAGACGAAGGCGAAGGAGGTCGGAAACAGCCAGGTCTTCCGTGCGGGGGTCGTCGCGCTGGTCTCTGTATACGGTGTCGCTTGGATGGCGGATACCTATTTTGCGAATCATATGTCGATCCTGAAGACCTTCCTGGGCTCTGTCGTTACGGCATATCCATGGGCGTATGCGATTGTTCTCTTCTTCACCTCGAAGCTGGTCAATTCTCAGGGTGCGGCCGTCGCTATCGTCATGCCGATGGCACTCAATTTGGGCATGGATCCGATCATGGTGCTGTCTTTCATCCCTGCCTGCTATGGTTACTTCTTCCTGCCGACCTACCCGTCGGATCTGGCGTGCATCGGCTTTGACCGTTCCGGTACGACAAGGATCGGGAAGTTTGTCCTGAACCACAGCTTCATGCTGCCGGGGCTCACCGGTGTCGTGACAGCCTGCATCGCCGGCTTCATCATCGCACATGTGCTGTACTAAGATCGTACTAAGACATATATGAGAGACTAAGAAAACGCTCCTGTCGAACATTCGGCGGGAGCGTTTTTGCGTGTGTGGTGATTGGTGACTAGTGACTGGCGGCAGAAGTCAGAGGTCAGAAGTCTAAGGTCTGAAGTCTGAAGTCTGATATCTGTTGTCTAACATCTAATCCCCAGTCCCTAGTCCCTAGCTATCTTTATTTCACAACTCACTAAAGAGCGGTGAGTACATCATGAAGAGGGTACAGGTGGTGATCGTGGTGGCGAGTGTGATCAGAGTGAGGAGGAGGCCATACTTGATCTGCTCAGCAGCATCGAGTCCGTGACCGATGGGGATGGCGCGGGTGGAGATCGGAAGGACGTAGGCGCAGTTGGCGGCGACGATGCTGCCAAGGATGTAAGGGATGGGATTCACGCCCAGGGCTTTCGTAAGGCCGGTGACGACGGGGATGGAAATGGAGGCGGCGGCGGTATTGCTCGAGAGCTCGGAGAGAAAGGTGGCAAAGCCGCAGGAGATCGCCATGATGGAGAGGCTGCCGGAAAGATGCATGGCGGCGATGAGGGAGGCGAGCTGCTCGATCGCGCCGGTCTCGATGACGAGGCGGCCCAGGGCGAGGCCGGAGGCAAAGAGGCAGATCATGCCCCACATGATGTGCGACTCGGCGTATTTCCATGTGAGCATCGGATGGCCTGTCTCATCCTTCAGGAAGAACATGAATAGACCGAGGGTGAGGAAGATGTAGGCAGGCTTCCAGCCGGGGAGCAGGTCGGCGAAGGCAGGGCGGGAGAAGGCAAGGATGGTCGCGGAAAGGAAGAGGATGAGGCCGATCCATTCGCCTTTCTTCAGTGGGCCGAAGGCCTTGTACATGTCTTGAAAGTAGCTTCGTGTACCCTTCATCTCTTTCACGGGGACGGGGATCGCCCACAGGAAGAGAAGGTTCACGAAGAAAATGATCGCAAGCAGTGGGAGGAAGCGGATGACCCAGTCATAGTACATGAATTCGCGAGCCGTGAGCTGTTCGATGTAGGAGACAGCGACGAGATTGGCAGATGAGCCGATCGGTGAGCCGAAGCCGCCGATGCCGCTTCCCCAGCCGATGGCAAGAAGGATGGGAAGGGCGAGACGGCTCTTTGTGATGTCCTTCTCGCCGACGAAGTGGAGCATGGCGACGGCGATGGGGCAGAAGATGGCAGCGACGACGACATTCGGCAGGAAAACGGAGAGCAGGGTCGAGGCGAGGAACCAGACAAAGATCTGGTTCTTCATCGAGGTGCCGATGCAGCAGAGCGTCTTGACGGAGATCCTTCGATCAAGTCCTGTGGTCGTCCATGTAAGGCAGATGAGATCGGAGCCTAAGAGCAGGACGGCGATCTCGGAGAAGTACTGGCTGAGCACGTGGCCTTCGGGGATCAGATCAAAGAAGGAATCCACCAGAATGGGGATGAAGGCGGTGACGTAAATGGAAACGGGGCGGAGGATCCACCATAGCGCCATCCAGACGGCAGTGCCGATCGCAAAGGATTGCGCGGGCGTGAAGGTGCCTGTAAGTGCAAAGGCGGTGAATGCAAAGCTGGCAGGGCCGGCGAGGATTTCGAGTGTATTTTTCATGAGACCTCCTTGGGGAAAACGGGGCGGCGGGCGCATCGGCTCCGATGGGAAGGCGGCGCGAAGCCTTCGGAATCGTTTTCTTTTCCTATTATAGGATGCTATACTATAAAAGAAAAACTGTTATATAACGTACTAAGTACAGGGGAATGCCTGTATCATGAAGGAGGAGATCCGATGAATTTTTTGACGATACACTACTTCCTGACGCTGGTTGAAGAGCGGAATTTTACGCGGGCTGCGGAGCGGCTGCATGTGACGCAGCAGACGCTTTCGGGGCATATCGCGATGGTAGAGAGGGAGGTGGGAATGAAGCTCTTCATCCGTCATGTGCCGCTCGAGCTGACGGATGGGGGCGAGGTATTTTATCGCTACGCGCGTATATTCCAGCGCAATGAACTGGCATTTCGCCGCGCGCTTTCGGATGTGTCGGGAAGTGAGAGCGGAGTGCTTCGCATCGGTGTCGCGCCCGCCCGCGGCGAGGTCCTGCTGCCGCCCTTGCTCGAAGCCTTTCACCGTCGGTATCCACGCGTGCGCATCGTTCTTTGCGAGATGGCGAATGCAATGATCTGGAAAGCGCTGGAACGGGAGGAGATCGATCTGGCGTTGGCGCGGTGGGAAGAGGAGCTGCCCGGTGTCTCGCTCTATCCCTATCAGGAGGAGGAGATCGTGCTTCTTTTTTCCGCCGATCTGTATCAGCGCCTGCCGGGGACGGAGGAAGAGAAATCGCGCGTTCTCTCTGCACCGCAAAAGGAGCTGCCTGTTTTTTTGGAGCAGTGTGATTTTCTTCTGAACAGCGAGGGGGATATCGCCGGACGTCTGGCGAGGAAGCTTTTCCGTGAGGCCAACTTCGCTCCGCGCGTGGCGGCGGAGTCTGAGCATATGGCGACGATGCTCCGGCTCTGCCTGCGGGGACTGGGGGCGTATTTCTGCCCGAAAAACCTGGCCGAGGCCATGCTTGCCCCGTCGGATATGCAAAAACTCCACCAGATCGCTTTCACGGAAGGGAAATATATGATTTCCTTCGCGTGCCATGAAAGCTCGCATCGGTGGAGTATGATAGAGAATTTTTTGAAAATAGCAGGAAAGTAGGGGAAAACGGCAAAGGGGATGCACAGCCCCTTTGCCGTTTTGCTTTCATTTGGTTCATGGTTCAGGGTTCAGGGCTCTCGTGGCGGCTTCGCCGCCTTTTTTTAGAAGATGGTATTCTCGTATCGCAGCCTTCCCCTCTAGGGGAAGGTGCCCCTTCCAGCACTTCTCACTTCAGCCACAGCTCTGCTGCAGCCGAGGCGGCCTGTGTCGGCGTGATGACGCCCTGCTCGGCCATGAGGGCGAGGACGACGGTCATGCGCTTCGCGCCTTCTTTCGGATGTGAGATGGGGTCATAGGCAGACGGTGCCTGCGGGAGACCGGCGAGCATCGCGCACTGGGCGAGGTCGAGCTCCTTGGGTGCTTTGCCAAAGTAGGTGCGGCTGGCTTCCTTGAGGCCGTAGGCACCGTGACCGTAGTAAATGGTATTCAGATAGAGCTCGAGGATCTCCTCCTTGCTGTAATTCCGTTCCAGCTGGACGGCGAGCGCCAGCTCTTCGATCTTGCGGGTCATGGTGCGGTCATTCGAGAGGAAGATGTTTTTCACGGTCTGCTGGGTGATGGTGCTGCCGCCCTGGAGCGTTTCTCCGGCGAGATAGTTCGTGAAAGCAGCGCGTGCGACGCCGATGAGGTCCATCGCGCCGTGCTCATAGAAGCGGCGGTCTTCGGTCGCGACGATCCCCTTCTTGAGGTAGTCCGGGATCTCTGCAAAGGGGACGAATTCTTCGCGATGCACACGCGCTTCCAGTGCTTCCCTGAAGTGGAGCACATTGTCCATTTTTTCCTTGGCGGTGAGGAGCTTCTCCGTCCCGTCGACGGGGCTTTTTGCGTCCGGCTTCGGCGGCCGTGCTTCGATGCTGCCCTCTTGGGTCTCTGCGGAGGAAAGACCGGAGATCAGTGTCCTGACGGTATCCGAGATCTCCGTCAGGATGCCTTTCTCTTCGGCGGGCGGTGTGTCCTTCGGCAGGCTCTTTTGGACGGCATGTGGTCTGACCGGTTCATGTACGACGTTCTTCGTGAGCTCGCTGCCTGAGGAGAAGCCCCAGTACATCGCGCCGCCTAAGATCAATAAAAGGAAAAGAAATTTTTTCATGAATGGCTCCTTATGGCAGTACATTTTCTTTTATTGTAGCACAAGTTGGCGGGGCATGGGGGGGAAGTGACTGGTGACTAGTGACTAAATACCACCTTCAGGCACCACCCCCGCCCTACCTATAGAACCGGATGAACCTCTTTCGCAAACAATCAAAGGGTAGCACGCCACAAGGGCTAAGTTTGAAAGCAGTGATGAGTAGCTAGGGGTTGGGGATTAGAAGCAAGCGGTGATTGGAGTAGTGCAGTTAGCACACTGACCGTCCTGCAAGGAGGATCTCTCGGCTACGCTCGAGATGACGACGACGCGAAACGTTATCAAAACTCCGCGGTGCTTCATTATTTTTTGCGCCGCACCAACCCCTTTGAACCCGTAGAACCTACAGAACCCGCTCCCCCTCTTTCGCACGCAATCAAAGGGCGATACGCCCCAGGGGCTAACCCTGTGAACCTGTTGAACCTTTTGAACCCGTTAAACTCATCCCCCATTTCCCCTTCATGCGAAATACTCTCAAATATGGTATAATAAATATGCACCATCAAGGTGCGCTTATATATATGTAAATAAATAAAAGGCGGTCATGCATGACAGGCCGCCATTTTTTTGTAAGGAGAATCCCATGTCTGAAGATATTCATGAAATCCAGGCTCGTCACAGCGAAGAGAATGGCAAGAAAGACTACGGCGCAAATGACATCCGTGTCCTCGAAGGGCTCGAAGCGGTGCGCCTGCGTCCGGGTATGTACATCGGCTCGACATCAGCGCGCGGTCTGCACCATCTGGTCTACGAAGTCGTCGACAACAGTATCGATGAAGCACTCGCAGGCTACTGCACGCACATCGAAGTGACGCTCAATGATGACGGCAGCTGTACAGTCACGGATAATGGCCGCGGTATCCCGACGGGGATGCACGAGACTGGGAAACCTGCCATGGAAGTCGTGCTGACCGTGCTCCATGCAGGCGGCAAATTCGGCGGGGATGGCTATCCGATCTCCGGCGGTCTGCACGGCGTCGGCATCTCTGTCGTGAATGCGCTCTCCGAATGGACACGCGTCGTGGTGCGCCGTGAAGGACATTTCCATGAAATGAGACTGTCCCGCGGGGAAGTCACGCAGTATATGAAGACCTACGGAGAAACGAAGGAGACGGGCACGTCTGTCACCTTTAAGCCGGATATCGAGATCTTCAAAGAAGGGGTGGACTTCGACTATGATACCCTGAAGATCCGCATGCGCGAGCTGGCTTTTCTGAATAAAGGCCTCACCATCACGCTGACAGACCTGCGCGACGGTGCGACCCACGAGGAGAAATTCCACTATGCCGGCGGCATCACGGAATTCGTCCAGTTCCTGAACGAAGGCAAGGATCTTGTCGATCCGGCAGTCATTGCGTTTGAAGGCGAGAAGGATAAGGTCATCGTCGATATCGCGATGCAGTACCAGACAGGCTACAGCGAAAGCATGTATACCTTCGTCAATGACATCAATACCATCGAAGGCGGCATGCACCTTGCCGGCTTCCGCAGCGCGCTCACCCGTGTCCTCAATGAATATGCACGTAAGAATAACATCCTCAAGAACAATGAAGCGAACCTTTCCGGCGATGATGTCCGTGAAGGGCTGACCTGCGTCATTTCCGTCAAAGTGCCGAATCCGCAGTTTGAAGGCCAGACCAAGACGAAGCTCGGAAATCTCGAGGTCAAGGGCATCGTGGATAATCTCGTCTCGGAAGGCCTGCGTACCTACCTCGAAGAGCATCCCGCGGAAGGGAAGGCCATCGTCGAGAAAGGCATCACGGCGAGCCGTGCCCGCGAAGCAGCCCGCCGCGCCCGTGAGCTGACCCGGCGCAAGAATGCGCTCGAAGTCTCCAGCCTTCCGGGAAAGCTGGCTGACTGCACAGAAAAAGACCCGAAGATGACAGAGATCTATATCGTCGAAGGGGACTCTGCAGGCGGATCTGCGAAGTCCGGCCGTGACCGCCGCTATCAGGCGATCCTCCCGCTGCGCGGCAAGATCCTGAATGTAGAAAAAGCCCGCCTCGACCGTGTTCTGAATTCCGATGCCATCCGTACCATGATCACCGCTTTCGGTACGGGCGTCGGTGAAGACTTCGACATCACGAAGCTCCGCTATTACAAGATCATCATCATGACGGATGCCGATGTCGATGGCGCGCACATCAGGACACTGCTCCTCACCTTCTTCTATCGCTATATGAAGCCGCTCGTCACCGAAGGTCATGTCTTCATCGCCCAGCCGCCGCTGTATCAGGTACGCAAGGGCCGTCAGAAATACTACACCTACGATGATGATGAACAGAATAAGCTCCTCGATGAGATCGGCCGCGATGGCTGTGCGATCCAGCGCTACAAAGGGCTTGGCGAAATGAATCCGGAACAGCTCTGGGATACCACGATGAATCCGGAACAGCGCGTCATGCTGAAGGTTGAGCTCACCGATGCTGTCGAAGCAGACCGCCTCTTCACCATCCTCATGGGCGACAAGGTCGAGCCGAGACGCAAATTCATCGAAGAGCATGCGAAGGACGTCACAAATCTGGATCTGTAAGGTGGTAGAAGCTAGTGACTGGTGACTAGTGACTGGGATTCTCCGGCATCGTCATCCCGAGCGTAGCCGAGGGATCTCTACTGCCCTGCGGGAATCAGCGTGTATGCGCCGAGGAAAAACGTTGTCTTGGTGCTGTCTCACATCAGGCAATGAGCGTTCTGCCATAGAGATTTCTCGGCTACGCTCGAAATGACGACGGCGCGAAGCGCTATCAAAATTCTGCGGCGCTTCATTATTTTATGCGCCGCACCACCATTTCTCATTTCTCATTCCTAATTCCTCATTCGAACAAAGCTTTCATCCGCGATCCATGGGCAGCTCAACCCACGGGCAACCCTGGACTCGCCAACCTGAACCCTGAACCTTCATTTCTCTTACATTTTCTTTACTTTTTGTTGCCATTCCATGCCCAAATAGTATACAATAGGGATGGCAGTGATCTGCCATCGAGAGTGGTAAGAAGAGGGAAGGGGGACAGAGATGAAATACTTCTACCCCGCCATTTGTTCATACGATCAGAAAAAGGGAATGTTCTTCGTGATGTTTCCAGACCTCATCGGCTGTGAAGCGAAAGCCAGCACCATGAATGAGGCTGCGAAGAAGGCCAGAGAAGCTTTGGCCGCCTCTCTTCTGGAACTGGAAGAGAAAGCGCTCCCCATTCCGAGCGCAACCAGCGAACGGCAGCTACATCTCCGCGAAAGCGGCAAGCGAATCTGTACATTCTTGGTAGATATGGATGAATATCGGGCCTATAAAACGTACAAAGTCAGACACGCAGATGCGAAGAGCGCAGAATGGGCTGGCGAAGCCAGAAAAGGACGTCGCCAGAGCATCCTCGCCAAAGTCTTCGGATTCAGATAAATCAGATAAATAAAAAAGGCAGAAACGAAATGAGTAGTCATTTTCGTTTCTGCTTTTTTGTTATGTAAGGCTTGGCAGGTTCTATAGATTCAAATGTCGGCTTCGTCGCGATACGAGGATTGTATTCTCGTATTACAAACCTAATCCCTAATCCCTAATCCCCAGTCCCTAGTCACCAGTCACCAGTCACCAGTCACCAGTCACTTATTTCAGCAAATTCATGAATACCATCAGAATGGATGCATTGAGGAAATCGACGACAAAGGCCCCGATGAGCGGGATGACGAAGTAGGCGGTGTGCGCAGAGCCGTAGCGTTCACACATCGCATTCATGTTTGCGATGGCATTCGGCGTCGCGCCGAGGCCGAAGCCGCAGGTGCCGGCAGCCATAACGGCGGCTTCATAGTTGCCTCCCATGACGCGGAAGATGATGAAGTAGGCGAAAGCACCGATCACGGCGACCTGGATGAGAAGCGTCAGTGTGAGCGGCACGGCGAGCGAGGCAAGCTGCCAGAGCTTGAGGCTCATCAGGGCACAGGAGAGAAAGATATTGAGGCACATGCCGCCCAAGACTTCGCATTCCTGCTGGTAAGAGCCGTACCACTCCGTGATCTCCGATACATTGCGGATGATGGCAGCGACGATCATGCCGCCGATGTATCCGGGGAAGACAAGACCGATGCTGCTGAAGAAGGCACTCACATAGGTACCGATACCCATGGCAAGGAGCAGCTGGCCGAAAGCGTACATGAAGTGATCCATATTGAGGTAAGCCGCCGCGGCGTCCTTGGGATGCAGCGCCGGTCTCTCGCCGGTCTCTTCTGACGCATTGTCTGTTTCATGGGAGATCAGTGAGAAGCGGCGCACCAGCAGCTCGCCGATCGGGCCGCCGATGAAGCTGCCGGAGACAAGACCGAAGGTGGCAGCCGCAAAGGCGATGGTGGTACCATTCATGAGCCCCATCTCTTCCAGTACCGGGCCGAAGGAGCCGGCTGTCCCATGCCCTCCGACCAGCGGGATCGAGCCGTCCGCGAGCCCCATCATTGGGGACAGGCCGAATACATGCGCCATGGAGATCCCGATGAGGTTTTGCAGGAGGATGAGGATCGCGACCATGATGCCCATTTTGAAGACGAGATAGCCGCCCCGCAGGATCAGCCGCAGGCTCGCCATGTAGCCGATGCTCGTGAAGAAGAGCATCATGCACCAGTTCTGCATGACGGTGTCCTGGCTGTAGTTCCATATCCCCTCTGTGTAGAGGATACAGTTCACGATGGAGAAGATCGTCCCGCCGATGACCGGCGCGGGGATGCAGTACTTGCGAAAGAGGGGGATCTTCCCCTTCAAAAATCCGCCAAGAAAAAAGACTGCCACAGCGGCAGCCAGCGTTTGATACATATTGAGTGTGATAGTCATTCTTTGCTCCCATTTATAAATAACATTCCCGACGATTATAATAGATTTTGAGAGTCGTGTCAATTTAGGAAAGGAGAGGCTGGTGACTAGTGACTTGTGACTGGAGACTAGAAGACATCAGACTCCCGTATCGTCATTTTAAGCGAGGCGAGAAATCTTTGTCATTCGCGGTCATGCGGACGATGGCAGGAAATCCCAAACGGGAAACCTGTTATTCCGCCTTTCTTTGGGCATCGCCATGATTTATACTCCGCGGTGCTTAGATCCTTCGACTCAGTTCTCCTGTTTCAGATAAGCCATTTTTTCACATACGACGTTTTTCTCCGCTCAGGATGACGAAATGCGCCGCACCAACCCTTTTGAACCTATAGAACCTGCTGAACCTCTTTCTCGTGCAATTAAGGAACAGCACGCCTCATGGGCTAGACCTTGCCCCCCCTATTTTCCCCGCACTCTTTCTCAGAAATTCGATTTCGGTTATAATAGAATTATAGAAATACCCATAGACTACTGACAGAAAAGAGGCGTCCGTATGATTCCGAAAGAATTAGATGAAACCGATATCAAGATCATCAATGCACTTAAAAAGAATGGCCGTATTTCCATGACAGATCTGGGACGGCAGGTGTACCTGACCAGTCAGGCGGTGAAGAACCGGCTGGAGCGTCTGCAGGATCTGGGCATCGTCGAGCGCTATACGGTCAATGTGAATTGTCCGGTCTTTGGCTACGCCGTACATGGTATTTTCGAGCTCACATTGTCCGAAGACAAGAAATCTGATTTCCTCTCCTTTGTAAAGACGACCGAGTACCACATCCTTCACTGCTATGCGGTGGATGATGGAAAGAAGATCTTCATCGACGCACATTTCGACAGCGAGGCCTCTCGCGATGCGCTGCTCACCGTGCTCAGTGCCTACGGCAGCTGCAAGCTCCATCCCGTGACGGCAGAGATCCACAGCAATCATCCGGCGGATGAATGAGAGTGGCTGGTGACTAGTGACTAGTGGCTAGTGACTGAGATGTCAGCTCATGGCATCGCCTTATTTATACTCCGCGGCGCTTTATTATTTTATGCGTCGCACCACCATTTCGCATTTCTCATTTCTAATTCGCGCAAAGCTTTCATTCATAATCAGTGGACGGAGCCGCCCCACGGACTACCCCTGAACCTGTTTTTTCAAGGAGCTTTTATGTTTGATTTTCTTGATCTGTCTTCTCTGATCTACCGCGCTCCGGCGCTTCTGATCGCACTCTCGATGCACGAGTACGCACATGCGGCCGTGTCGGATGCCATGGGCGATCCCACCCCGTCTCGCATGGGGCGGCTGACCATCAATCCGATGGCGCATCTCGACATGATGGGGACTCTCCTTCTCGTACTTTGCGGATTCGGCTGGGCGAAGCCGGTAGACATCGATCCACGCTATTATAAAAATTATCGCATGGGGATGCTGAAGGTATCCTTCGCAGGCCCGGGCATGAATCTTTTCCTCGCCTTCCTTTCGCTGCTTCTCATCACGATTCTGGGGCGTATCGGCATGCTCGGTGACGGCGGCTTCTATTTCCTGCAATGGATCATGATGTACAATGTATGGTTCGCTTTCTTCAATCTGATTCCGATACCGCCGCTCGATGGCTCGAAGATCGTCTCCACCGTGCTGCCCGGAGAGCTTGCCTGGAAATTTGAAAACTTCAATGCGCGCTACGGCTTCGTCATCCTGATGCTCATCGTATTCTCCGGCTGGGTGAACCGCATCATCGGTCCTCTGGCCAATGGCTATATGGATCTCTGCTATCGCATCATACATGTGGTGCTTTGAGAAATGCGCGTTAGAAGTGGCTGGTGACTAGTGACTGGTGACTTGAATACCGCCTTCGGGCATCGCCCTATATATACTCGCGGCGAAGCCGCCACCACAACCCTAAAGTTTGAAAGCAGGGATTAGCGGTTAGGGATTAGTAGCCTCAAGTGACTGGTAGCTAGTGACTGGTGACTTGAATACTACTTTCGGGCATCGCCCTATTTATACTCTGCGGCGCTTCCATATTTTTATGCGTCGCACCGGCACTCCTCACTCCTCACTTGAAAGCGAAGCTTTCAAATGCAATCAAAGGGCAGCAGCCCCGTGGGCTAACCCTAAACCCCTTACTTCCATATTTCAAAAGGACTACTTTTTCCCATGACCATTACCTGGCTCATTTTTGAAACGCTCGGCACCATCGCCTTTGCCTTTTCCGGCGCTGTGGTGGGACTGTCGCGGCGTATGGATATTTTCGGCATCACCGTGCTCGCTGTCATGACCGGCGTAGGCGGCGGGATGGTGCGTGACGTCCTCTGCGGCATCACGCCGCCGTCGGTACTTCGCAGCCCCGACGGGCTCTTCGTCTCCATCATCACGGCACTCATCATTTCTTTTCTCTACCCGGTCTATCGCGTATCGAAGGAGAATGAGCGCTACATCACGTTCATGTACAATATCTCTGATACGGTGGGGCTTGCGGCCTTCACAGTGACGGGAGCGCTGACGGCATTTTATCAATACCCCGACTCGTATCGTTTTCTTCTGCCGACCATGCTGGGGCTTATCACCGCGGTCGGCGGCGGTATGCTGCGAGATATGATGGCGCGGCGCATGCCCGTCGTGCTGTACATGGATGTGTACGCCATCGCATCCATCGCCGGCGGTCTTGTCCTGTGCTGCCTGCGTCATTTCACGGCGCTGGAGCTTTCCGTTTCCTCCTGGATCGCTTTTGCCTGCGTGACACTTCTTCGCTTCTGTGCGATCCACTTCCACTGGCAGCTCTATCATCCGCATAGGAAAAGAAGGAGACAGAAGAAGTAGGCGTAGCAGATTCTCCGGCACGCGTCTCACATTGATTTTCTGAAAGGAGTCCTCCCATGGATCAGAAACGTATCATCGATGAATTCAAAGAACTGGTTTCTATCGAGGTCCACTCGCGTGACGAAAGGGCGATCGCTGACGTACTGAAGGAGAAGCTCACGGCGCTCGGCCTCACTGTGAC
>OLNZ01001722.1_pt1 | contig 14676 bp, 16 predicted proteins | sample 1672981 | NCBI WGS metagenome assembly OLNZ01 (sample SAMEA3136743, study PRJEB25190) | human gut metagenome | biome: human gut; feature: human-associated habitat; material: faeces | place: Austria | collected 2013 | reverse complement strand
GTGCTCTTCACAATAGTAAAAACTGGACTAGAAGTGGCAAATCAAGAGTCGTCAATAGCATTAGAAAACTTCAATAAAAAAACATTTGATACAACATATCGTGATAAGTATATAAAAATATTATCACAAATGATTTCGAACCCAAACAAATTTGAAAAAATGGACTATTTTGAATTTACAAAATGGACCAGATGTTTTATTTTTAATGAACTAGAAAATTGAATTCAACTACGAAAGGACAATCACAATGACAAAAACTATAACAACCGTTCACACCGGCACTGTGACCGCCATCACCCCCAAGACCATCGTGGTCTTTCTCCCCGCACTTGACATCGAAGTTGATGTGGCTATACACACCAACAACCCTAGCCAGAACGTCAAAACCCCGGCAGTAGGGGACATTGCTGCTGTGCAGGCTACTCTCCGAGATGGCGACATCATTGCTACTGCTGCCACCTTTGTACCGCAGCAGGACATCCGTGAGGATGTCCCCGCAAGTGAGGATGACGACTTCTTCGACTATGACGACGATGAAGCAGAAGAATACGACTGGTACAGTGAGCCTCCGGCAGAAGACTTCGGATTCTGGAAATACGATTTTTGATTGAACCGTCCCATCAAAATGAGGCTTGCGCAATTCCCAAAACATGTTATAATACAGACATAACAACAGGTTCTAAGCCTCCTATCGTAATCAGTATCACACTGACTGCGGTGGGAGGCTTTTTGCATTCATAATTTCAAGGGTGGTGCATATTCAGATGGAAAACAAGTCGTTGTATTGCTTCTATTTTGACGAATCAAATAAAAACGGGAATATCAAATTCAAAAATGGTATTCCTAATTTCTGGTGCAAAAGTGGAGGACTTGAAAAAGGTCCTGAATACTATGTCGGGTGCTATATCGGATGGAATGCACAAAACAGTATTGTTGCAATGGAAAAATACCAAGAAATTGAAGACTTATGGGCAGCCAAGTTTTTTCCAGGTGTAAAAGGAGACTTGCCTGAACTTAAATCACAAAAGTTAAAAGCAGATTATAATTATGGAATAGCTAATTTCAGTGATAGATATATTGATTTTTACACGGCTTTATTTCAGCTCTTAATTAAGACTAAAACAATATATCAAATAAATATAATTAGTCCCCTTGAGGTTCTAACACGAGATGGAATAGATATTTCTTTTCCTGCTTCTTATGATTCCAGAACTATAACGGCGCTTTTTTACATTTTGAACAAATTCCTTTATATCTATTCTGACCACAACGTTTTAGCAGGGCTTGAAAACCTTCTTACTACAAACGATGATTCTCAGTTCAAAGAAAGCATAATTTCAAAATTGAATAATGTAATACAATGGGACAAAGGGGTGAGAAGAAAATATACTGAAGTAAACGCATTTACAGCTTTAAGATGCGCCATCGGCTCAAGCAAAATCACTGTTAAAACCTATCCAATAAAATTCGATTATATGATTGATACTCTTGGTTTGGTAGCCACATTAGCAGAACAATCTATTCAGCCTTCAGATGTTATTCTCAAAATTGACCGTGAGCGTGATACTGCTTTTGCTGTAAAGACAATATTTGAAAACACAACCGAAGTAGATTCAAAAACCTGTGCTGGGGTACGAATGTGTGATATAGTAGCTGGGTTTATATCAAGTATGCTCAAATCAATAGCTAAAACGCTAAGCCATGATGAATCCGCGCTAAGCGGAAAAAAGGCAAGCAAAAATCTTTGCGTACTACCAAAATCATGGTTTGATTTAACAGAAAAACAATTCAAGCTTTATAAAATCCTTGGCGAGTTTTTGACAAGTTATAATTCCCCTTATTTTACTGCAACTACAGGTAAAAACTCAGATGATGTTGTGATGTTCTACTCATTACTTTTTTATTTCAAAAAATTTGATAGTTATGAAAACTATAAACGGCGCAATCTTCCAAAACATGTAAAAGAATTTCACGCATTTTCTATGCTGAGACTTCACGACGCATTTACACGAATGTAAAACGGCAGAAATCTATCAGAGCAATAAGAGCCGCACAAAAATCGCAAAATTAAAGAAAATACGAATTAAATTCAAATATCTCGGATTTTATTAAATAAATTTTATATTGCTATAATGTGCGAACTGCGTACAATTAAGAGTGCAAGAAGAAACCCCATAACACACAAAGGAGAATAGCAAAATGAACACTTGCACCCTGAAATTCGAAGCTACCGCATTCCGCGAAAATGACGACAACGAGCTCGAAAGCCTCTCTGCTTCCATCAGCGTTCCCGTAGAGAACGATGACGAAGTAATTGGAAACATGTTGGGCGAGGAGAAGCTGATTGTCCATGCTGTCGCAGCACTGTACAACCTTATCAGCGACCTGCGCCCCAACTGGCTGGACAACGAGGACACCAGCCTGACGCTGGATATTTCTATCGATGGCAGGAAAGCTCAGTCGTGCGGCGGTCTCGTCGCTATGAAGGAGGAGGGCTTCACCTTCGGCCTCGAAGATTAAGCTAAAATAATCCGGAGCCTTGCCTGCTAAAAGCGGGTGAAGCTCCTTTTTCATATGAGCGGAGGAATTATGAACATTGCATTTTGTGACGGGATGCTTTTGCAAGTGGTATTGCACGGCGGCAAAGCTACCGTCCTTTCAAAGCGAGAAATCGGAGCAGATACAATAAACTTCTATAATTACTTTGCGAGATATTGCTTGTCTCCAGAAGAACCGCTTCTAAAACTGCTAAATTGCGCGGATGATGAAGCCATCGAAATTATTTCAGGACAGCCCCTCGTAAAGCAATTCTGTTGGGATTCAAGCAGCAGTTGTACCGATGCTTTAACGCAAAGGAACCAAGCTACAGCCAAAGAAGCCTTGACTTATACCCGAAATCTTACCCAGCAAGCTTTCTCGGAGTTAGACGCCGTCTTTTCAGAGTTCCATGATACAAAGGGACCAGACGGCAGCAAAGTCGTATTCATGCCAAAGCAGGTTATAACAACCTTTGCTTTGCTAAACAACAAAATCGTCCAAGTCTACTCGGTGAAAGACTTATATGACTATCTTTCCATCGATTTCTATTACGCCAATTATGCGTCAGAGTCTGCAAAGCGGATTGCTATCTGTCCCTGTTGCAAGAGGGCTTTCCGTTTGAGTCAGCGGAACAAAGTATACTGCAGCAAGGCATGCAAAAACAAAAGCATTCGGGTAAACAACAAGAAGGACCCATACTATTCCAAATACCGCTACTTACAGCAGTACAACAACAGGCAGCTTAACAAGCTGCGTAAACAAATGGCAGATTCACCTCAGCAAACGCAGAAATTACAAGATGCTTATAACACTTGGAATGAATGGGCACGCTCTGAATATGAACGGGTGAGCAACATCACTTACCATGAGCAGCAAGAAAGCATCGAAAAATTTGGCAAATGTCTGAAGGAGAAGTGGAAAGGTCTAATGCGAGAAGCAAAATGAGCTGGAAACACTCTCCCAGCGAAAGGGATGCTGCCAACAGGAGAGACTTTTTGTTGCGTAGCTGCGAAACATAGTTGACGACCCGTGCGACTGGCATACAATAGAACATACTGAACAGCGTTGATAACGTTGCTTCGGTAGAGACGAATAGGGTCCTGAGCCGACCTTAAATGCTCACTGCGAAGAAAGACCTGCCTGCGGCTAACAGGCGGGTCTTTTCTTTTTGCGTAGCTGCTGCCAAGAGCAAAGAAGGAAGCGTAGCTGCAGCAAACCGTTGAAAAAGCATTGACGGAACTTGCGAACGGCATAGAATTGATATTGTACGACAGATATCAAATCACTACAAACCATTCATAATCTGACAAATTCAGACAGGCACCATTCGGGTGACCTGTCTTTTTTGTTGTGAGACCGCGTAATGCGGAGAAAGATGAGGATTACCATGACCACTATTATGAACACCGCCGAATTCATCCGCGTTACCGACCTTCTGAAGAAGGAAAAGATTGCCAAGAGCAGCGGCAACATATTTGCTGCTATGATGGCGATGCACGAAAACCGCCCCGAAGCAGTTTGCGCAGATGGCTTCAAGATGTCCATTCAGGCATCCGATGAGCACTACTGCCAGAAGGCTGATGACGGGAGCTATGCAACCGTAGAAATCGGGTTTCCGTCTTCGTCCGAGTCCTTGCTCGACGATTATGGTGATGACGGAGTGTACGGCTATGTGCCGCTCACTGTTGTCGATGCCATCATCGCCAAGCACGGTGGAATCCTGCTCGATGAGCAGTAAGCCACTCTATCCAATTCCAGCATGACATTCGGCGCACGCCGTTTGTTCATATATGAAGCAGTTATCATCCCTCTTAATGAGAACAAAAATGATAGCTGTTATTTCTATTTTACAAGCCTCGAAAATACGAGGAGAAAGAGAGTTTGCTATGAACACCAACACTATCAATTCCAAGAAAGCTATCCCCGGCATCAATGATGTGGCTACTAAGTGCCCTAAAGTTGCAGCCATGTGGAGCGACAAGAACGCTTTCACCCCCAGTGAAGTATCTGCAAAGAACAGCAAAAAAGCGTTATTCGTCTGCCCTGACTGCAAGCAAGAGTTTGAGGCTCCTGTTCACAATGTCGTCCATTCTGTGAATCGCGGCTACACCGGTTGCCCTTCTTGCGCGAACCGCAAGGTGATTCCCGGTATCAACGATTTGAAAACTCAATGCCCTAAAGTCGCCAATATGTGGAGCAGCAAGAATGCTTACGCTCCCGGCAAGGTATCTGCAAACAGTAACAAAAAAATGCTGTTCGTTTGCCCCGACTGCGGACAGGAGTTCAAGGCTCCCGTCTACAGTGTTGTCAAATCTGTAAGCTACGGTAACACTGGTTGTCCTGTTTGTGCAGGTCGCAAAGTTGTCCCCGGCGTCAACGATTTGGCTACCAAGTATCCAAAGGTTACTGCTATGTGGAGCGATAAGAACGATTACGCCCCCAGCGAAATTCCTGCTCGCTCGTCCAGACGCGCCATTTTTGTGTGTCCCGATTGCAAACAAGAGTTTGTGACAAGCATCCACAACATGACGCGGGCTATTGCATCCGGTGTTACTTGCTGCCCCAATTGCAGAATGCGAGGACATACTATCAGTGCGATTTACAAGAATGAGTATGGTTCGCCGAAATCTGTTGGCACTACGATGACAATGAAGGACGGCAGCAAAGCTACCTGCACCGCTTATCATGGTGTCAACAACATCACCGTCGAGTTCGAAGACGGGTTCGTTCTGTACCATGCTCGCTGGAATCAGTTTATCCGTGGTACTCTTCACCACGGTCAGAAAACCACTGAAGGATAACAAAGCCATCTGATACGAAGTTGGCTTATGAATGTAGCAGCTATCATCTTCCTCCAGTAGGGGGATGGTAGCTGCATTTTTATTGCAAGCCTCGAATGTTACGAGGAGAAAAGAGGATATTATGAATACTTTCGTGAATGTCATGCACGCCAACACCTGCAACTGCGCTGCTTGCGCTCCGGTCCCGACTCTTGGCATTAAGATGCCGTATGAAGTGGTTAAGGAAAATTGTCTTGCTGTTGCTTGCCCAGAAGCTGCGGCTATGCTGAGTGATAAAGACAGGCACTTTGCTTTTGAGGTCACTACAGGAAGCAAGAAGAGACTCACTTTTGTGTGCCCAAATTGCGGGCAGGAGTTTGAGACCCGTGCTCGCAATGTTGTCCATTCGGTGATGAACGGTCGCACCGGTTGTCCTGTTTGTGCCGGGAAAAGAATTGTTCCCGGCATCAACGACCTTGCGTCGCAATGCCCAAAAGCAGCCTCTATGTGGAGCAGCAAAAACAAGCTCTCTGCTTCAGAAGTTGCCGTTAAAAGTAACCGAAAAGCCTTCTTCAAATGCCGTGATTGCGGACAGGAATTCGAAACCACAATTGCTCACGTTGCCAATGCTGTAGATAATGGAACCACCGGCTGTCCTGTTTGCGCAGGGCAGAAGGTTGTTCCCAGCATCAACGACCTCGCTTCGAAGTACCCGGAAATTGCGGCCATGTGGAGCAGCAAAAACAAGCTTTCTGCTTCAGAGGTTACTATTGGAACATGTCAAAAGTTCTTTTTCGAATGTCGTAATTGCGGGCAAGAATTCGAAAGCAGAATCCAGGATGTTGTTCGTTCTGTAAGCAGTGACACCACCGGTTGCCCTACTTGTGCTGGGAAAAGGACTGCTTCCGGCATCAATGATTTGGCAAGCCAATGCCCTAAAGCTGCTGCTATGTGGAGCGGCAAGAATGCTTTTACTCCCAGTGAGGTGGCTGCAACCAGTAGCAAGAAGGCAGTGTTCGTCTGCCATGATTGCGGGCAGGAGTTTGAGGTCCGTGTTCGCAATGTTGTCCATTCGGTGATGAACGGTCGCACCGGTTGTCCTGTTTGCGCAGGGCAGAAGGTTGTTCCCGGCATCAACGACCTCGCTTCGAAGTATCCAGAAATTGCGGCCATGTGGAGCAGCAAAAACAAGCTTTCTGCTTCAGAAGTTACCGCTAAAAGCAACCGAAAAGCCTTCTTCAAATGCCGTGATTGCGGACGAGAATTCGAAGCTGTAATCAGAAGTGTTGTTAATTCTGTAAACAATGGCTTCACTGGCTGCTACGAGTGCAAGATGCGAAGAATCAACGCTATTTCCAAGCCAGAGTGTTTTGTAGTGCGTCCTATGCTGGCATTTGCTGGCGAAAACGGAATTGCCAATCCTTTTTTTGATGTACGAAACATCTTGGGGAAAAATAGCCGCTTGGGACTGGATTTTGTGGACCATATTCAGAAGCTCTGTGCCGAATACAATGGCGTTGCTTGGCACGGCGATGAGGAACATGTAGAAAGAGACCGCTTCAAATTCGAGGCCGCCCAAAAAGCCGGATACACGATGATTCGTGTTCAGGAGCCGGGGCTCGAAGTCCTTGACCCTAAATACGACATTGTTATGCCTGAAGGGTTTTACCGTGACGGCAAATATGATGCTGAAATCATGGAAGAAGTTGGTCGTAAAGTCATCCACCTGTTGGAAGAGATTTACGGTCGCAAGGCTTCTCCTGAGATTTGGGCATTGAACAACTTCAAGGAATTTGAGGTTTGGTACGACGCCAACAAAAAGGAACTTGAAGCCAATGCACGGAAGAAAGGACCGAAGGGCAAAACCGCAGCGAAGATGGCTGCCTGATAGATTACAAGACCTCTGACGAACTCAGTCGTCTTTTTACATAGATAGCGTTTCCTGCCGTTCACCCCTGACCGGGTGGGCGGCTTTTTCTTTTGCCAATTCGCATCCAAACTGCGCCATAAGAGCAACTCCAGAACAGAATTTTCTAATTCGTTTCAGTTAAGATACTTACAATGAGGGCACAAGGATTTTTGTGTACAATGTATTAACAGAGAACGAACAAGATTGTAAAAAATGCAATTTTATGGTATAATACAGGTATGGTTAAGCAGAAAATATATCGCCAGTTTGGCGATTCTTAAAGCGTGGTGAGCAATTTGAAGAAATTCTTGAGCTTCGTACGGAAAGCACTATTCATGATTACGGTAGTCGTAATCTCAGTAGCCTTCGAAGGCTGCGGCGAGGTGGCAGATAAGACTATCGACGAAATAAAAGACATTCCGGCGCAGATGTTCACTACAAGGGAAACGGCAGAGACTGCGCAAACGGATGAACGGATAACCTCGCCGGAATCTGCAGTGACAGAGTACAACTACATCTATTACCGCCACAACAACCAATGGGTCACATCACGCCTTGTAAGCTATGAGGTAGTAGACAACGGGCAAAACATAAAGTTTGAGGTTGATTCCACGATGAGCGCTGACCGATACTACTACACCAGTATGGCGAATGTCATGCTGATTCATCGTGATAAGCCAAGCACATAAACAAATCAAGCAATTTATTCGGAAAACAAGGAGTAGCAACAATGGGATACCAATTAACAGGAACATTCACAATAAGCTGCACAGAAGAGGAAGCATTCAACATCATGTATAACATGATGCACGACAAAGCATTGTATATGCCAGAGTTGGCGCTCATAAATGCACGCCCGTCAAAGCTTGACCCAGCGTTTCTGTATCCCCGTGATATGTTCATAAACGGGGACTACTTGTTCTGCTATCCCAAGCAGCAGTTGGCACTACAGATAAAGCAGCTTCTCGCTACGCATCAGATAGCTTTTGCGCAAGTGCTTGCAGCCACTGACAAAGAAGACCAGCACCGTATCCGTGCCGTTTTTCGTCAAGACCTGACGAAGATAGACATAGACCTGCATGGTGTAAAAGAAGCCAATGCGAAGAAGCTCATTTTGAAATACAAGCGCACCCCGGAGGAAAGGTAAACAATGACAACCACAAACATCATCGGATTCATTCTAATTGCAATTTCCATTGTCGTGCAGGTTGGCAGTTTCGTTGTAAGATGGTTCTGTATTCCCAGTGAACCGTACTTCTCTGAGAAAACAAACTGTATGGTAACATACGCTGAAATTAAGGATATGCGCCACAGGTGCAATGTCGTCACGGTTATAAGTGTAGTTCTCATGGCGGTGGGTATCGTTCTGGCAATGCTGCTGTTCACATACTGAGAGGAGAAGGAAAGAGTATGACTGCTATCATCAAAAGACTGCTTGCTCTGGCAACGGCTTTCACGCTTGCATTGAGCCTTGTAGGTTGCGGAGTCAATATCACGGGCGTTTCGCTGAATTTGCCAGATACCATTGAAAAGGGAACAGCCATTGTCGCTACCCCGGAATACGCCTTTGATGGTGCAACTCCGGAAACGGCAGAGCTGGAAAAGAAGCTGGATAAACTCGAAATGCGCTATACATCCAGTGACCCGTCTATTTTGGTCGTAGATGACAACGGTAATCTTGTGGCTGTCAGCGCCGGTACGGCAGAAGTTGCCTTGTCCAGCAAAGATGGTACGGTATCGACCAGTAAAACGCTGGAAGTTATCGTTTCACCGACTGAAATTAAAACTGCCGATGAATTGACTTTGACAGCAGGAGAAACCGCTACGCTGGAAACGGCTGTTACTCCTGCTGATGCCACCCATGTATCTATCAGCTACACTTCTTCTGACGATTCTATTGCAACGGTAAACGACGGAGGTGAAGTAAAGGCTGTGGCAGCAGGCGACGCAACCGTCACGGCAGTGGTGGACGGTACAAGCCTCACATCTTCTTGCAAAATCACGGTATTACCGGCTCTCAAAAGCATTGAGTTGAGCAATACCTCTCTTTCTTTGCAGCCGAACGATACTGCACAGCTTTCTTATACGGCACAGCCGGAAAACGCTCTAATTAAAGAAGCTACATACACAAGCAGTGATGATACCGTTGCCACCGTTGATGAAACTACCGTTGCATAAAAAAGGAGAAAATAACATGTCTGACTCTATTACTATCAAGAATCCCATCACCATCGTTCTGGCATTCGATGCTAAAAACTGTAACCCCAACGGCGACCCCGACAATGACAACGCACCCCGCCAGTTTGAGGACGGTATTGGCTATCTGTCTACCGAGTGCATCAAGTACAAGATTCGCAGTTTCATCCGCGACAAGGTGTTCTTCGGTGAGCTGGACGAAGCTACCCATCACCTGTACTGCAGCCCCGACACATTCTCCATCGAGTCCAGCGTCCGAGATTGCCTGAAAGATGTCATCAAAGAGGGCAGCAAGGGTTCCAAGAAGGCTATGGACCGCGAGACGGAGCTCAAGGCATACAATGCGCTGTGCAAATACTTCTTCGATGCCCGCACCTTTGGCATGGTAAACACTTCGTTCTCCGGCTCCAGCGTCATCGGCAAAATCAAAGGCGCTTTCCAGTTGTCTATGCCCGTTTCTTTCGACCCCGTCAACATCATCCCGATGACCATTACCCGCTGCTGCGTTTCTTCCGACGCTGAGCGCATTGGCGCGGAGAAGGACAGCAAAAAGAAGAATGTCAATACCGATGAGGACGGCGAGAGCCGGAAGAACCCGAAAGACCGTATGATGGGGCGTCGGAGCTTCGTCGAGTATGGTTTGTACCATATGAGCATTCAAATCAACAGTATGATGGCACAGCGCAACGGCATCACGATGGACGATGTCAACCTGCTCATCGACGCATTGCAGCACATGTTCGAGAACGACATGAGCAGCGGTCGCGCACTGACGCTGCGCAAGCTGATTGTCGTCGAGCATACCAAGCCGATGGGCAATGTTCCCCGTGACACGATTGAGAACGCACTGACCGCCACGCTGAAAATCCCCGATGACTGCCCGACATCCTATAATGACTACATTGTGACCTTCCACCGTAACCTGCTGCCCAAAGAGGTCAAAGTGACGGAGTACGGTATCGACGGCTCCAGCAAGGTAATGCTGTAAACCAGAAAATCTAAAAATGTGAGCCTACCCACTTGCACATCCGTGCGAATTGACTACAATTTTAGACGTAAACTACAAAATTGTACCCTGATGGCAAAGTGGGCTGTCAGGGTACTTTTTGTTAATCTGCTTTAGGAGGAATTTCATGACTCGTAACGACCTGTCAACGGAACAGCAGGACCTTGTCCGGCTTGCTCTTGAAGGGAAGAATGTCTTGTGTGATGCCTGTATCGGCAGTGGCAAGACCTCTACCATCAATGTACTGTGCAACGAGTTTGATTCCTCTAAGCAAATTCTGTACCTTACCTATAACCGCCTTCTAAAGCTCGATGCACAGCAGAAAATCCTCAACGACAATGTAACCGTTCAAAACTATCACGGCTTCGCATCAAAGATGCTCTATCGCTACGGCATTAAGGATGTCGGTCAGGGCGAACAGATTTCGCGGCTCCTCGAAGGACATATTCCGGTCGGGCATTATGATGTACTTATCATTGACGAGTATCAGGACATCAACGAGGAAATCTCGAAGATGCTCGAATATGTCAAGGATTCTAACCCCGGTATGCAAATCATTGCAGTAGGGGACATGAAGCAAAAAATTTACGACCACACCTCTCTCGACATCTGGGACTTCATCAACAAATTCCTCGGCAAACATACGCAGGTCAACTTTACCCAGTGTTTCCGCCTGTCACATGACCTTGCCGGACGGCTTGGCATGATTTGGGACAAGAACATCAACGGCGTAAACGCTCACTGTGATGTCAAGACGATGACGAAAGAGGAAGTTATCGACTACCTCGATTCCGTCAACCCGAAAGATGTTCTCTGTCTTGGCGCTCGTACCGGTCCGATGGTCACAGTCTTGAACGCCTTGGAAGAGCGTCCCGGAAACCTGTACGATAAGAACCATGTCTACGCCAGCATCAAAGACAACGACGGAGACAAGTGTGTTGCGCCGGGTCCCGATGTCGGCATTTTCACAACCTACGACGGCAGCAAAGGCATGGAGCGTCCTATCTGCGTGGTCTTTGACTTTACGGAATTTTACTGGGGCACGAGAATGCACATGCCGATGGTTCGGTATGAGATTTTGCGCAACCTTTTCTGCGTGGCGGCAAGTCGCGGCAAGGAAGAGGTCATCTTTGTCGAGCCGGAGAAAGATAAAGACTTCTTGCTCAGCGATAAGACATTGATGACTCCTGTAAAGACACACATTGAAGCAAACCCGAAATTCGATATCTCTGAAATGTTCGATTTCAAGTTCGATGAAGATGTTAATGCCTGCTACGACCTTATCAAAATCTCTCCTGTTTTCCGAAAGGATGTGCATCCCATTGAGGTCAAGCATTCCGACGCTATGATTGACCTTGCTCCCTGTATCGGCATCTACCAGCAGGCAAACTTCTTTGACTACTACGACATCGACAGTGCTATTGCGTACTATATGTACATGCACAAAGACAAGAAGATGGCAATGCCGCAGTCTTGGAAGTCTGTAGAGCAAAAAGTCTTGTTCCTCACGATGCTGATGACAAGCCAAGACCGCTATGTGAAACAGGTAGAACTGCCAATTATCACGAAAGAGCAAGAGAGCCAAATCAACAAGCGCCTATCTGTTCTGTTCTCACCGGACGAAAATGTACAGGAACGCTGCGAATTGAACGCCTTTGTAGATGATGCAGGTGTATCAAAAGTAGTTCTCAGCGGCATGGCGGATGTCGTAAAAGACAAAACCGTCTATCTGCTGAAGTTCGTCTCTGCTCTGTCTCACCGTCATTTCCTGCAGTGTGCGAGTTATATGCTCGCCACCGGTCTGCAGAAAGGTGTTATCTGGAACATCTACGATAACAAGCTGTACAATGTAGAAATTCCCGACCGGGATGCTTTCTTGAACGCTGTTGTTAAGTGCGTTACGAAGGGCGTATACGATAAGGTTTACAAATTCGTTCTGGAAAAGGATTACACGCAGAACCTTGATACGATTCTCGACCAAATCATGACCGACGACTCATTGCCGGAATTTGATACGGGCGGAAATGTGAAGGAAGAAAAATCACAGGACGAAGGCATTTCCATCATCAAGCAGGGCGAGCAATATGTGATTCTCGATGCGGCGAACCGTGAAAGTGTGGACGGCTGCGCGGCGAACGGGTACGATTCGATTCTGGCTGCCTGTGAAGCCTATGTTCGCATGAACAAGAAAAAGGCGGAGGAAACGACCAGCAAGAAAGAACTGCTCTCGAACATCGAAGATTGGCTCGACAATCACGCGGAGTTTGAGCGCCAGATGGCGCGTATCTCTATCGAAATCAATCGCGGTATCGGTCCGTATGCAAGCTACTCTACTTTCTCCACCTATGTCGTCCGTAAGATGCTCAAGGATTGGGGCTTAGTTATCAATTTCAGTGAACGTCAGCTTTTGAAGGTTTGGAAAGAGCGCGAGAAAAAGCGTCCAAAACCGGAGCCCACACGAAGTGTCGAAGATGTATTGCAGGAAAGGGGCTTTGCTGAAAGCAACGCCCCTCCTGCAGAAGTACATACACCCGCGCCTGCTGCACCGGCTTACCGTGTAATTCGCTCTTCCCGACTGTCTAAGTCCGGTGATGTGCGGTATATCGTGGTAGAGGAAGAATCCAGCAATGTTCTGGACGACGCCAACGGCTACGGCTACAAGTCGATGCAGGCGGCTCATAAGGGCTACGCCTATAAGCGGCGTAACGGTGGGAGCTTTCCTGCACAGCCGAAGAAAGAGAAAGCGCCGAACCTCACCTTGCAGGGCGAACAGCTCACATTCGGAGGTGTATGAGGCACAAATCCAGAATGTGGCGCATTGCCACCGTTTACAAGATTTGTTAGTTTGGACCGGGAGGTGAGCACGGTTGGATAAAAGAGTAGAATTTGCGAAAGCTGTAACGATTTCGAACAAGAGTCATCACGAAAAAAGCATGGATACTGCTGCAATCCAAGAGACCAATCGGCAGATTGAGCACATCATGCAGAAACGCAGCTATGCGCGGCGGACACGGCAGACCACGATGCAGCAGGCTTTGAGTGAAGAACATGATGTTCTTATGCAGGCTGCGCTGCGCAATGCAAAACAATACGCCGATGCCGAAGCTGCAACGAAAGATTTCGTTCTTGGATAAATGTTACAGCTTTCAGATGTAACCACGAGATATTGGATATATAACATAGATTTTTGTTGCAGAAAGGCAAAAGGACATGGATGAGTTCGAAGCCAAGAATGTGCTTGGCAGCATTGTGATTCCGGCACTTGATGAGGTGGCGGAAAGCGTCGAGTGGCTACGCCGAGACAACTACACCATCGAGGAGCTGGAATGCATGCACTTCGTGGGGGAAGAAAAGCCTGTCATTAAAAAAGACGGCGTAAAAATCATCCGCGATGGCACAATTATCCGAAAACATAACACAAAGACAGGCAAATACGAATTCCTGTTTGTGCCGCGTTATGCAAAGAATGAGGGAAGGGAGTAGGGGAAAATGGTCAAAATCTACGGCTCCAGCGATGACCTCGTCTGTTTGGACAATTCCAACTATGCAGAAGACGAAATCTGCTGCTATGATGTTGCCGGTGTCTGGTTGTTCTTGGACGACGATACCGTGCTTTTCGTTGCCTACTCCCATGGCATCTGGCGCATCAGCATCGAACAGGAAGGTACAATGCCGTATCAGCATATCGTTTGTCCCGGAATAGACGAAAATGACTATAGCGACATATTCTTGACGGAGGCAGATGTGGTTCATCACGAGATTGCTGCCGCGAGAAACTGAAAAAGGAGCTTTACTATGACCTTTTCTAAAATCAAAATGATGTTTTTCGACTTCGATGACACCCTGCTTATTCACTATCGTGAACAGCGCCTCGATTCTACAGGTGAAGCGCATCGGGAACGGCTGCTGCGCCGTCAGGTAGAGACGAAGGACGGCTACAGGGTCTTCGACGAAATCGGTGAGCCGAACGAGCTCATCAAGCAGTTTCTTGCGGAGCATCCCGATGTCCCAAAATACTGCATCTCTTTCGTGCAGGACAGCATCACTCTGCCGTTCAAAAAGCATTGGTTGGAGATGCACTTCCCGAACCAGTTCTACGATATGATTGGTACTTCCAGTCCTGAACGCAAAGTGACCGTCATGCAGATGTACGCCAAAGTCTGCAATATTCCTCCGTATCAAATTCTCTTTGTGGACGACTACTACAAGGCGGTAGACGCAGCCGCCGATGCAGGCTTCTGTGCCAT
>OLNZ01001701.1_pt1 | contig 14779 bp, 10 predicted proteins | sample 1672981 | NCBI WGS metagenome assembly OLNZ01 (sample SAMEA3136743, study PRJEB25190) | human gut metagenome | biome: human gut; feature: human-associated habitat; material: faeces | place: Austria | collected 2013 | reverse complement strand
TGTTGGTCAGCGCGGCAAAATACTGGCTGGGGCGCTGAGCGGCGGGCAGCTTATCCACTTCCTCGCGCCAGATTGCATCAGCATCCTGTACAATGGCAACCTTTTCCTGGGTGATATCGCCGATAATGCGGATGGCAAGGCCGGGGCCGGGGAACGGCTGGCGGGGGACCAGATATTCAGGCAAGCCCAGTTCACGGCCAGCCTGGCGGACTTCATCCTTGAACAGGTCGCGCAGCGGCTCCACAATTTCCTTAAAGTCTACATAATCCGGCAAGCCGCCAACATTGTGGTGGCTCTTGATGGTAGCAGATTCACCGCCCAGGCCGCTTTCCACAACGTCCGGGTAGATGGTGCCCTGTGCCAAAAAGTCTACAGCACCGATCTTCTTGGCCTCGTCCTCAAACACACGGATGAACTCTTCGCCGATGATCTTACGCTTGCGCTCCGGCTCGGTAACACCGGCCAGCTTGCTGTAAAAACGTTCGCGGGCGTCCACGCAGACAAAGTTGATGTCGAACTGGCCGCCCTCGCCGAACACTTCGCAAACCTGCTCACGTTCGTTCTTGCGCAGCAGGCCGTGGTCAACAAATACGCAGGTTAACTGCTTACCAATGGCCTTTGCCAGCATGGCAGCACATACGCTGGAATCCACACCACCGGAAAGAGCGCACAGCACCTTGCCATTGCCGATCTTCTCGCGCAGGGCGTTCACGCTATGCTCCACAAAGGAGTCCATCTTCCAGGTACCGGCACAGCCGCAAACTTTGTAAACAAAGTTATGCAGAATCTTAGTACCGTTTTCGGTATGCAGCACTTCCGGGTGGAACTGCACACAGTACAGGCCGCGGGCGGCATCCTGTGCAGCGGCAACCGGGCAGTTGGGGGTGTGGGCAATAATATCAAAGCCGGGGGCAGCCTGCTCGATATAGTCATTATGGCTCATCCAGCAAACATTCTGGTTCGGCAGGCCGTCAAACAGCGGGCTGGTGGTATCCAGATCCACAACCGTCTTGCCATATTCGCGTTCCGGAGCCTTGCAAACCTTACCGCCCAGCATATGCATCATCAGCTGGCTGCCATAGCAGATGCCCAGTACCGGAACACCCCAAGTATATATTTCGGGATCGATGGTAGGGGAATCCGGCAGGTAAGCGCTGTTGGGACCACCGGTAAAGATAATGCCCTTCGGATTTTTGGCCTTGATTTTGGCCAGGTCAGTACGGTAAGAATAAATTTCGCAATAAACGTTGCATTCACGGACACGGCGGGCGATCAGCTGGTTATACTGGCCACCAAAGTCCAACACAATGACAGTTTCCTGCTGCATGTAGTAGCTCCTTCCCAAACATCTAAATTTGCATATATAACAGCGTATACAGATATTATACCATAGCTCCCGGCAAATAGGTAGGGGGCTTGAGAAAAAAGTCGAGATTCTTCGATTCTGATTTGTCGCACAGCCGGAATCTGTTCGCTTATTCTGCATGGAATCAGATTGTCGGTCGGTGCCCCAAAGCCATAAAAAATGCCGCACATCGGGCAAGGAACCGGGGCAGGTTCCTCCTTCCAATGTACAGCATGGTATTTTTGCTATTGTTTTATCTTTTCCGTTATTCGCCGCTGCGCCAGGTCCACAAAAGATATTTTACATTTGTTTTCAGGTAGCGGTGGAACAGGCGCTTCGGGTCCTGCATCAATCGGTAAAGCCATTCCAGGTTGTGCTTCTGCATCCACATGGGCGCACGCTTAATGTTGCCCGCCTCATAGTCAAACGCCGCACCAACGCCGATCATCAAGGCTTGTACGCGATCCTCATGGGCGGCCATCCAGCGTTCCTGTTTGGGGGCACCAAGGCCAACCCACACAAAGTCCGGCTTTGTTGCGTTGATTTCCGCTACCGCCTGAGCGTCCTCCTGCGGGGTCATCTCGCGGAACGGTGGCGACATCATACCGGAAATCACAACACCAGGGTAGCGCTCTTCCACCTTTTTGCGCAGCAACTGCAACGTTTCCGGGGTAGAGCCATAAAAATAGTGCCGCCAGCCTTTTTCTGCGCTGACCGCCAAAACCTGCTTCATCAAATCCGGCCCCGTAACGCGCTGCGCAGCAGCATACCCCTGCCTGCGGCTGAACTGCGAAAGGGGACCGCCGTCCGGCAGCGCCATGACCGCATGGTTCTGAATATAGCGGTACTCGGCATCCTCGTGCGCCGTTACGGTGGTATGTACATTGGCCACGCAGATATATTTCCCACGCCATTGTTCCAGCTGGCTTTCCAGCAGCGTCATGGTTTTGTCCATGTCCGTTACCACAATGTTCACACCCATAATATCGCAGGTTTCCTGCATTTTCAGGTCGATCACATACAACCCGTTTACGGTATTATCCATTGTGCGGGAAGAGAGAAAGTCCGAATAGACCGGAATTACACTGACCTTAATGCCATAATTTTCTGCAATCGCGGTGATCTGCAGCAACTCGCTGCGGTTCTGGGTTTCCTCCGCAATCACAATATGGGTAATCCGGGTACTTTCCAGAATCTTATGCAGATCGGCTACTGTGCCAAGGTAATTCGGCAGTTCCACTACCGGGTTCTGCGCTGCATAGCCGGCATACTCTGCCGATACATCCTTGCCCTTTACAACATCATTATAATAGCGTAATGCCAGGTTTCCATTGCCGACCAGCAAAACGCGGGCTATGATATGGCGCCGCTTTGCATACCAAAGGCTGATCCGGTGTAGCAATAACCGCTTGATCGTAATGACCACGCTGGACAGCAGGTAATAGTAAACAAGCAGCAGGCGGGAAAACTGCGAAAGTTGGAATACATACAAAATGGTTGCTGCCAACGTAAAGCCGCCCAGGTTTCCCAAAAGAGCTTTTGCCAGTTCTCTCACTAAGCCGCGCCGCTTAAAAGTGCGGTATTCACCCTGTGCAATATAAATCAGAATGATTGCCGCTGCGTATACAAGTGACAGCGGGCGGAAGCGGGCAACATCGACCCACCAGAACGCTTCACCCCAGGGGCTGTGCATACGTAGCAGGCTGGAAACCTCATACGCTCCCAACAGCAGGAAAAAGTCCAGAAAAGCATCCAGAATATGCAGTATTTTTGATGTAGAATGGTTCATGATACAATTAAAAGCCGCAAGAGTATGAAGAAAGACCGTTCCCTTTGCGGCATGTGAAACGGGCTTTCTGCCACGCATGATGGCCCCGGAATATAGTAGGGCAGCAAACCGTAACTTGCAAGCCTATTATACCCAGCGTCCAAAGCGGAATTTTGGCTCAATTGGTTCTTTGATGGAAATTTCTTTGTTCAGGTAGACATCAATGGCATTTTTCTGTAAAAGTTTTGCCGTTGAACTGCTTATCTGTGCCATCCCGTCTTTCAGGTTTGGCGGGCGGGTTGTAACAGAATGGCAGTCAGAACACATCAGATGAACTAAGTTCCAATCCAGCAGTTTGTGCAGCCATTTGGCCGTATGTCCACTGCGCACCAGACCCGAAGCATTGATCTGCGCCAATGCGCCGGAGCTGACCCAGCGGTACAGCAGGGTAGGATCCTCGGTAACATAGGGGTAGCGCTCCACATGGGCCAAAATGGGAGTATACCCACGGTTTTGCACCGCAAACAGGGTATCCTCAATTCCACCGGGATGGATGCTGGTCGGAAATTCAATCAAGATATACCGCGACCCTGCAAATGCCAATTTGGAAAGATCCAGGCTGGCCAAAGCTGTGGTAAAATAGACCTCTGCACCCAATTTGACGGCAAGGGGAAGTTTGCGTTCTGCCAGCTGCGCCACAACGCTGCGATAAGCCATTTTGCGCTGCTGCACAAAAGCATCCAGCGTAATGCGCTCATAATGGAAATGCGGTGTGAACACAATGCCAACAACCCCGTCTTCCATTTCTTTCTGGATCAAGGACATGGAAACATCCAGGTTTTTGGCACCGTCATCAATGCCAGGCAAAATATGACAATGGAGATCAACCAGTTGCGAACTCATTATGCCTTACTCCGGCTCTTCTTTCCAGCTGCATCGTCATTGCTGTACCCGTAAGAATAAGAATAGTAGTAGCCATCTTTCTTACCGGCTTTTTTAACATTGTATCCGTTCATTACTACGCCAAGGATGCGGGCATTCACAGCTTCCAGGTTTTTCTTGCTCAGCTGGGCACCTTCAATGGTGGTAACACCCGGGCGTACAACCAGCAATGCCCCATCCGCATACTTGCACAATACTGCAGCATCGGTAACAACAGAAACCGGCGGCGTATCCACAATAATATAATCGTATACCTGCTTCAGGGCCTCAAAGGTATTTTCCATCGCTTTCGTTGCCAACAATTCCGATGGGTTCGGGGGGATGGTGCCAACAGGTAGCACCACAATGCCCAGGTCTTTGAAGTTGACCAGTGCATTGGCCAGTTGGGTACGGTCCTTGCCCGTAATGGTGTTGGTAATGCCGATATGATCACGCGGAATATGCAGGTAGCGGGAGATGGTAGACTTACGCATATCGCAGTCAACCAGCACCACACGCTTGCCACTGTCTGCCAGGGTAATCGCAAGGTTTACTGCGACGTTGCTCTTCCCTTCGCCGGGGACAGAGGAGGTAATCAGGATAGTCTTGCAATCGCTGGTTGCGGCAAGGAACTCCAGGTTGGTTCGCAGAGACTTGTAAGCTTCTGTAAACTGGAACGGTGCATCTGAGCCAACCATAAACAGCTTATGATGTTCACGCTTTTTACTCATTCCTTTTTACCTCCCTGATCATACTGCGGGATCACGCCCAGAACAGTCATATCCAGATACTTGGTAACATCTTCCTCCGTGTTGATCTTATTGTCCAGCAAAACCTGCAGCACAATAATACCAATCACCAGAACAAAACCAACTGCTGCGGCCAACATCGTGTTCTTCTTAATGTTGGGGGAAACCGGCTCCGTTGCCAAAGAAGGATTGGAGATCACTTTGACGGAACCCGCTTCAACAGCCTCTTTGATCACATCCGGAGCCACTGTAATGATCTGTTCACACACCTGCCGTGCCCATTCCGGGCTGTCGCTCTGCACAGTGATCTTCATAACCTGGGTATCGTCCACAGCTGCTACGGTAACGCGCTTGTTCAGCTTAGCATAAGTCAGGTTCAGGCCCAGGTTATCAATAACCTGCTGCAGAACCGTATCACTCTTGATAATAATGCTGTAAGTAGAAACCAGCTTGGTTGCAGAATTGATCTGGTCACTGGTAACATTGGCGTTGACATCCTGCCGGGTATTGACAATCATCAGGGCAGAAGAATCATACTTTGGGGTCATCAAAAACTTAGACGCCGTAAAGCCAATCAGCGCAGCAGCCAAAGTTACAAAAATCAGTTCAAGAAGATGCTGGCGAACCGCACTTAAAATTTCTGTTAGGTCAATTACTTCATTTTCTTCGTTATCCACAAAAGGCACCTCTCTAATCTCTTAATTCCTGTTTTCCAGTCAAAGATGGTTGGCCAGGTCTGCCGCTTCGGTCGGCTTTTTGACGCAAAGCACCACTCTTACAATTGGGGCCCGCAGCTGCCCCACATACAAAATCTTAGCACGCATGTTTATGTAAAGTAGTTGTGCTTTACGGCAATTTTGCCACAGATAGCTAATATGATTCTAGCACAAATTCAGGTGTGTTTCAACCGTACATCGAAATGTCTTGATTTTTGGCAAAATACACAATTTTGTTTGCATCCCTTCCGCAAGTGATAACAATTTCTCAAAACATTTTTTACCATAGATGTATAAATTGCTCTTATTTTTCCCATTGTTTGCTCCTGTGCAAACATATGTTATGCAAAGTCTGCTCTGTCCGCATTCCCGTTTCCCGGTAAAATTCATCCAATTCTCCCTGCTTTTTTGATCACACGCACTTCCTCGGGCACTGCGCAAAAACCTGGCGATTTTTTCAGTTTGCCTGCGGGTACGGCTGTCCGCTTTTCTTCCAGCGGGCGTACCTGCCTGCCCAGTATATGCTGTACGCAGTCAAGCTGCAAGGCATTTACACCGCGTATTCCTACCTCAGCGTCCGCGCCACTGTGGACTTGCCGCTGCCAGAAAATTCGATCCATGCAATTTTATTCCAGCTTCGCCTCCTTGCCCAGCGCCTTCTTTTTGCACTCACTTCAAAACCGCAAAAGGACATTTATTATATCAGCTACAAGGGGAAGTTGTCAAAAAAATTGCCAAAGAGATACAAATAGGCTATAATATAAAATAAAAAATTGTGTATTGAACGGTTTTTACCCCATTTGCCCCCGGAAGGAGGTGGCAAGCACGGATACTTTACAGACAAATAGTACAACACAAACTGCTGAGATGCTCAAATTAGAGGGCGTTGTTGAGCATGTGATATACGAAAACCCGGATACCGGTTATGCCGTGTTTGAAGTGGATGCCGGTGGCACCGATATTGTGGTGGCAGGCAACGTGGGCAGCGTGGATAACGGTATGTCCATTACGGCGTATGGCTATATGGTCAACCACCCCAGCTATGGCGAACAGTTCCGTGCCGAAACCTGTGAGGCCAGCCTGCCGCAGGATACCGCGGCTTTGCTGAGCTACCTTTCCAGTGGGGTATTGCCCTATATCGGGCCTTCCACAGCAAAAAAGATTGTGGCAAAATTTGGGGCGCATACATTGAACGTCATCTCCGAAACGCCGGACAAACTCTGTGAGCTAAAAGGTATCACCCCGCAAAAGGCCGCCGCCATCTCCAACGAGTTCCGACGTATGTACGGTGTGCGGGAAGTGGTTGCCTGGATGGCCAAGTTTGGGCTTTCCGCCCAGATGGCTGTTACAGCCTACCGCGCGTTTGGCCCCGCCACGGTAGAAGCACTGAAAAAGAACCCCTACATGCTGTGCGGGGAGCCGCTGAACCTGAAATTCAGCCAGGTCGATGGTATCGCCGCCCAGCTGCAGGTAGGACAGGGCAGCGACCTTCGCATTGCCGCCGGGCTTTTGTACGCTTTGCGCCACAACGCCAACAACGGCCACACCTGCCTGCCCGCAGATAAGCTGATCGAAAGCACTGCGCGTTTTATTCGGGTGGAGCCGGATGCCGTAAAGGCCGGGCTGCAAAGCCTGTTGGAGCATGACGAAATGCGCGCCTGCACCTTTGACGGAACGAAATATATTTACCTGCCAGATCTGCTCAGCGCAGAGCAGGATATTGCTGCGCGGCTGGGGGAGCTTGCCACATTCCCGACAGAAAGCCCCAAAACGCTGGAAAGCGATATCCGCGTTTTGGAATTGACCCAAGGTTTTGAATATGCCCCTTTGCAGCGGGAAGCAATCCGCTTAGCACTCTCTTCCCGCGTAATGGTTTTGACCGGTGGTCCCGGTACCGGCAAAACCACAACGGTCAAAGCGATTCTGAATTTGTATGAAGGTATTTATGACCGGGTTGCCCTGTGTGCCCCCACCGGCCGCGCCGCCAAGCGGCTGACCGAGCTGACCGGCCACAGCGCTTCCACCATCCACCGATTGCTGGAAGTGGACTATTCTACCGGCAGCGTGCGTTTTATTCATAATGAAAAGAATCTTCTCCCGTTTGACGTTATCATTCTGGATGAGATGAGTATGGTAGATGCCAAGCTGTTCCAGGCATTGTTGGCCGCCGCGCGTTACCACTGCCGCATTATTATGGTAGGTGATGCCGACCAGCTGCCCAGCGTTGGCCCCGGCAGTGTGCTGGGGGAGATCTTGCAGGCAGACGTTCTGCCCACCGTACGGCTGAATGAGATCTTCCGCCAGGCGCAGAAAAGCATGATTGTACAGAACGCCCACCGCATTGTGGAAGGGCAGATGCCCATAAAAGGCGGGCGGGATGATGACTTTTTCATGATCGAATCCACCGGTCTTGCCTGCCAGAGGCTGATCTGCGACCTGGTCAGTACCCGGCTGCCCAAAAGTTATGGCTATGACCCCGTGCGGGACATCCAGGTGCTTTGCCCCACCAAGGTTGGCCCCACCGGGAGCGTAGAACTGAACCGCCGCCTGCAGGCCATTTTGAACCCGCCTGCACCGGATAAGCCGCAGATCATTTGGGAGCAAAGCGGCCGTGTGCTGCGCTGTGGCGACAAGGTAATGCAGATCAAAAACGATTATGACATTCCCTATGAGCGGGACGGTGCCGAAGCCGGTGTGGGTGCCTATAACGGGGATATGGGTATTATTACTGCCGTTGACCCCGAAAGCCGTGCTGTGACGGTACAGATGGATGACCGAAAGTATATTTACGGTGCTGACCAGCTTGCCGAGCTGGAACCCGCTTACGCTGTAACAGTGCACAAAAGCCAGGGTTCTGAATTTCCGGCCGTCATTATGCCTGTGGCAGATGTACCCGCGCGCCTTTGTTACCGCAACTTGTTGTACACCGGGGTTACCCGCGCACGCCGCCTGTGCATTCTGGCGGGAACCCGGCGCACCGAGCAGGCCATGGTGGATAATGTGCGCCAGAACATGCGTTACAGCGGGCTGCGCTACCTGCTGCGCGAGGCAGTCACTCCGGCTGAAAAACGCAGATGAAACAGAGAAAACGCATATCTCTGGATTGGCTGGACCGTGGGCGAACGGCTCTGGAACCGCTGCTGGCCCTTGCCTATCCGCGGCACTGCCCGCTGTGCGGCACGGTACTTGAGCAAAGCGCCTGGAAAGCCGCCGTGTGCCGTTCCTGTATACCGGAAGCCGAGCGTCTGCGGCATCTTCCACCGCGTCTGCCTGTAACGGAGCACGCCTTTTACGCTGTCAACACCTGCGCAGCTGCCTTTTACTATGCAGACAGTGTGCGCCATGCAATCCTGCTTTGCAAGGAGAACGGCAACCCCTGGTATGCGCGAGAACTGGCGGATTTGATGGCTGTGCTGATTTTTGGCGCACAGCCCGCACGTGCCCCAGGGTACCGCCCGGTATACGAGAATCTATCCGGCATTTCGCTGTATAGCGCCATTGTTCCGGTGCCGCCGCGCGTAAAGAAGAACCGCGCAGAAAATATGCCCCTTTTGCTAGCGCAGCGCCTTGGGCGCATCCTGCACATTCCGGTCATCCAGCCGCTGTGCCTGACCCGGCAGGTTTTACCGCAAAAATCGCTGGACCAGCAAAAGCGCTTTGCCAATGTCAAGGATGCTTACGCCTGCCGTACTGGGGTTGACCTTTCCGGAATGCGGCTGCTGTTGCTGGATGATGTGATCACCACTGGTGCCACCATCTCTGCCTGCGCCAAAGCGCTATTGGAGGGTGGCGCTGTGAGTGTGGACGGCGTGTGTGTTGCAGCGACGGAACTGATGCCCAAAAGCCACGGTGCCGCCGGAACACCAAAAGAAAGCAAATAACTTTTATCTGCCGGATGGTTGATGGCAATTCACAATAGATAACAAAGTGCTGCTTCTGGCAGCAAGGAGTACCAGATAAACATGAAGCAATATGATATCGGCCTTGATCTTGGCACAACTTCCATTATCATTGCCACACAGGAACAGGGGGTTGTGTTCCATCAGCCCAGCATTGGTGCTGTTGATACCCGCAGCAGCACCATTCTGGCAGTGGGGGACAAAGCCCTGCGCATGGTGGGGCGTGTGCCTTCTTATATTGATATCATCCGCCCTTTGCGGGACGGTATTATTCAGGACCACCGCATGACAAACGAACTAATCGTGCGGTTTATCAATGAGGTATGCCGTTCGCGCATCATCAAGCCGCGCGTATCGGTCTGCGTTCCGGCAGCCATTACCGGCATTGAAGCTGACGCCGTGGTAGAAGCCGTCATGGCAGCCGGGGCACGGCAGGTTTTCCTTGTGGATGAGCCTGTCGCCGCCGCCCTTGGCGCAGGGCTGGATATCCGCAAACCCATGGGCTGCATGGTGATTGATATCGGCGGCGGCTCCACGGATATCGCCGTGATCAGCATGGGTGGGCGGGTGCGCGCCGCCAGCCTGCCGGTCGCCGGCAACGCTTTTGACCAGTGCATTGCCCAGTATGTTCAGGAAAAATTCAACATTGCCATCGGCCCTCTAACCGCCGAAGCGCTGAAAAAGCAGGTTGCCTGCTGCACCAAAAGCGAGTTTGAGGGCGTAATGGAGATCCGTGGTCATTCCTGGGAGACCAACCTGCCCGCCCGCCGCCTTATCTATACGCGGGACCTGTACCTGCCCGTGCAGGAACTGGCCGCCCGTGCCCGCAATGTATTGGAAAGCACCCCGCCGGAACTGGCCGCTGATGTTGCCAAGAACGGCATTCTGCTGACTGGCGGCGGCTCCATGCTGCGTGGCCTGGCTGGTTATATTGCCGGGGAGCTGCATGTGGATGTTGCCATCGCACCAGACCCCATCAACTGTGTGGCACGCGGAACCGCAGCCAGCTTAACGCTGGGCCAATACCTGACAGCCGGTTTCCGCGATGCCACCCCCAGAGCGTGGCATAACCGACTGCAATCCCCAGAAGGTTTTTCCAATTAAAGCGCAGCTTTTGTGCAGGTTGTAAAAAGTATGATTTTCTGCGGATACCTCCGCCAGCCTACTTTTCTATCCGGCAAAAGTGTGCTATACTATACAGCGTTTGCCAAAATTCCCAGCCCTGCATGGTTCCGGGCTGGTTCTGCCATATAATATAAGGACAGGTTCATTATGCCCGATACCATTACCACTGAATTTCTGGCCCTGCGGGACCGCTATATCGCTTCCTGCTTTACTAAGCTGAACCCGGTGCAGCAGCAGGCTGTGTTTACCACCGAAGGCCCGCTGCTGATCCTGGCAGGTGCAGGCTCCGGCAAAACCACCGTTCTGGTCAACCGCATTGCCAATATCATTCGTTTTGGCCGCGCCTATGGCTCCAAAGAGGTCAGCCGCCCGGTTGCGCAGAGTGATCTGGAGCAGCTGCGCACCGCCATCATGTGCGGCCAGCCGGTTCCGCAGTCCCTGATGCCGCTGATGAGCGTTGCCCCGGCCCGCCCGTGGAATGTGCTGGCCATTACCTTTACCAATAAAGCCGCCGGAGAGCTGAAAGAACGCCTGAAAGCCATGCTGGGCGATACCATGGGCGGGGATGTATTTGCCTCCACTTTCCACTCTGCCTGTGTACGGATCCTGCGCCGCGATGCCGAACGCATTGGCTTCCCCAAAAGCTTTACGATTTACGATTCCGACGACCAGCAGCGCGTCATCAAGCAGATCTACAAAGAACTGATGATTGATGACAAGTTCCTGCCGGTCAAATCAGCCATCTCCCAAATCAGCGGTTACAAAGATAAACTTCTTTCCGCCAAAGATGTTGCCGCCGAAGCGCCGCGCGATACCAAGGCTGCTTTGATTTCCAAAATCTATACCGCCTATTCCAACCGGCTGCGCACGGCTGGTGCCATGGACTTTGACGATCTGATTTTCCATACCGTGCAGATGCTGAAAACCGATGCCGAAGCGCGGGAATACTACCAGCAGAAGTTCCGTTATGTCGTGGTGGACGAATACCAGGATACCAGCGTAGCCCAGTTCCACCTGGTGCGCCTGCTGGCCGGTGGTTCCAACAATGTATGCGTTGTTGGCGATGACGATCAGAGCATTTATAAGTTCCGCGGTGCTACCATTGAAAATATCCTGAACTTTGAAAAAGTTTTTGCCGGGGCCAAAACCATCCGCCTGGAGCAGAACTACCGTTCCACCTCCAACATTCTGAATGCGGCCAATAGCGTCATCAAGAACAACAACGGCCGCAAGGGCAAGACCCTGTGGACCCAGAACGGCGATGGTGACAAAGTTCACCATTATACGGCTGCTTCGGAACAGGATGAGGCCAGCCATGTGGCCGAGGTTATTGGCCAGAACCTGAAAAATGGTGCTTCCTTAAAAGACCATGCCGTTTTGTACCGCATGAATGCGCAGTCCAACCCCATCGAAACTTATTTTGCCCGTGCCGGTATCCCGTACCGCATTGTGGGTGGCCAACGCTTCTTTGACCGCAAGGAAGTCAAGGATATCAACTCTTACATGGCCGTTGTGGTCAACCCGCGGGATGACGTGCGCCTGCGCCGCATCATCAATGAACCTGCACGAAAGATTGGTGCCACTACCATTGATAAGATCGGGGAACTGGCCGCCGCCAACGGCGTGCCGATGATGGAGATCATCCGGGAGGCTTCTTCTTATCCCGCACTGGGCCGTGCCGCCAGCGCGCTGAACGCGTTTTACTCCATGTACCGTGAACTGTGTGATCTTTCCGTCACCCTTCCGCTGGATGAATTTGCCGGTGAAGTGATCCGCAAGACCGGATACGAAGCCATGCTGAAAGCGCAGAAAGAAGAGGGCGAGACCCGGCTGGAAAACTTGGGCCAGTTGATTTCTTCCGTAAAGACTTATGCGGAGCAGAACGGGGAAGACGCAACCCTTTCCGGTTTCTTGGAAGAAGTTGCCCTGATTGCAGACCTTGATTCCTATGATGAAGATGCTGATTCCGTTACCCTGATGACGATGCACAGCGCCAAGGGCCTTGAATTCCCGTATGTGTTTATCATTGGTATGGAGGATGGTGTTTTCCCCGGTGACCTTGCTCGCTACAGCGAGGAAGAAATGGAAGAGGAGCGCCGCCTGTGCTATGTCGGTATTACCCGCGCCAAGAAAGAGCTGTATCTTTCTTCCTCCCGCAGCCGTATGATTTTCGGCCAGACGCGCCGCAACCCGCCTTCCTGCTTTTTGGATGAGATTGACCCCAATGTGATGGACGAAACCGAAAGCCCAGAGCTTGCTTACAGCGGCGGTTTTGGCGCCGGGTACGGCAGCTACAGCACCAATGTTCCCGGCGGGCGCAGCGGATACTCCGGGACTTCCCGCGGGTATCTGAACAGTGAATACAACCGCGGCGGCTTTGGCAGCAAGTATGCCGGCGGCTTCCAAAGTGGGTTTGCTTCCGGCGGGCACGAAAGCCCGAACTACCCCGGCGGCCGCCACACGGTCCAAAGCAGTAGCTTTGGCGCCGGGTATGGCAGTAGCCGCGTCAACCATCATTCCGGTGCTCCGGTTGCTCCGGCGGGCGGTGGCGTTACCACTGCGCCCGCCGCACCCGCACGCAAAAAGGCCGCCAACTTTGCAGCCGGGGACCTTGTGGACCACAAGGTGTTTGGCCGCGGCAAGGTGCTGAAAGTAACGCCGGTTGCGGGGGACTGTATTGTAGAAATCCAGTTTGACCGCGTTGGCATCAAAAAAACAATGGCCAATTACGCCCCGCTGACCAAGCTGACCAGCGAAGAATAAACCACTGATAAAAAAGGAAAAGAGGGAACGGGTCCATGCTTGTAACATTGATCGCCCACACCAATGACCCCGAAAAGACCATTGCCGCAGCCGCCAAGCTGTGCTATTCTGATGCACATATCGAAACCCTGCTGGATGGCCTAACACCGGAAAAGACCGCAGCCTTTTTGCAAAAGCTGAATGACTTCGGCCACGCCAGCCCCATTGAACATGCCAGCTTTACCTTTGGCATTGAGGGCGTTTCCCGCACCTTTCTGGCACAGGTCACCCGCCACCGCATTGCAAGTTTCAGTGTGCAGAGCCAGCGCTATGTGCGGCTGGAAGATTTCCGTTATGTGATTCCCCCGGAAATTGAGGCTGACCCTGCGGCCAAAGCGGCTTTTATTGATGCAATGAACGCCGATGCCAAACACTACCTGGAGCTGGTCAAAGCACTGGAAGAAAAGCATACCCACACCTTGATGGAGCAGGGCATGCCGGAAAAGACCGCCCGCGCCAAAGCCAGCAAAATGGCAAACGAGGACGCCCGCTTTGTATTGCCCAACGCCTGCGAGACAAAAATGGTAATGACCATGAACTGCCGCAGCCTGAACAACTTTTTCAACCTGCGCTGCTGCAACCGTGCCCAGTGGGAGATCCGCGCCGTTGCCGATGAAATGCTGCGCCTTGTATACCCGCTTGCGCCGCATGTTTTTGCCGCAGCTGGTCCCCGCTGCCTGGGGGGTCCCTGCCCGGAGGGCGGTATGTGCTGCGGCAAGCAGAACGCCGTGCGTGATAAATATGCAACACTGAAACAGGAGGCTGAAAACCATGGGTAAACTGATTATTTTTGAAGGCCTGGATGGTTCCGGCAAGGGCACACAGACAGAACTTGCCTGCCAGAATTTGCATAGCAAAGGGTATGACCCGCTGAAAATCAGCTTCCCAGATTATGACAGTCCGTCCTCCGCTCTGGTCAAGATGTATCTTTCCGGCGAGTTCGGCCAGCGCCCGGATGACGTGAACGCTTATGCAGCTTCAACGTTTTATGCTGTTGACCGCTTTGCCAGCTACAAAACCAGGTGGGGCAATGTCTACCGCCAGAATGGGCTAATCATCTCTGACCGTTACACCACCTCCAACGCTGTTCACCAATGTTCCAAACTGCCGCCGATGCACTGGGATGGTTTTCTGGAGTGGCTGTTTGAGTTCGAGTACAAAAAGCTCGGCCTGCCTGCGCCGGATGCGGTTGTATACCTTGCGGTTGATCCCGATGTCAGCCAGCGCCTGATTGCGCAGCGCTACCACGGCGATGAAAGCAAAAAAGATATTCAGGAACGCGATACCGAATACCTGGCCCGTTCCCGCGCCGCCGCTGAATACTGCGCACGCAAGCTGGGTTGGCACCGCATTGAGTGTACCACAACGGTAGACGGCCAGAAAACCATCCGCACGCCGGATCATACAGGGACTTTATTGCATACAATCACAGGAAGGAAAACGGAATGTTCGGA
>OLNZ01001694.1_pt1 | contig 14838 bp, 14 predicted proteins | sample 1672981 | NCBI WGS metagenome assembly OLNZ01 (sample SAMEA3136743, study PRJEB25190) | human gut metagenome | biome: human gut; feature: human-associated habitat; material: faeces | place: Austria | collected 2013 | reverse complement strand
TGCAAACGTGCCTGCGTACCATAAAGGCAAACTTACATGGCTTTCTCTATATCTTATCGCATGTGCCCTCACACCTCTCGCAATCCTTACGCTGTGCAAGAGTATTAGTTCTCTGGATCATACTCTAATATATCACCCGGCTGGCAATCGAGCGCATTGCAGATCGCTTCTAATGTAGAGAATCGAATGGCACTTACCTTGCCGGTCTTGATCTTGGAAAGATTCACATTCGATACTCCTACTTTCTCTGATAATTCATTGAGGCTCATCTTACGGTCAGCCATCACACGGTCAAGCCGCAATATAATCTTACCCATAACTTCCGCCTCCATCCTATAATGTCTCGTCTGATTCCTGCTGCAATACAGCTCCATATTGAAAAATGTATGTAAGTGCAAGCACAACCAATACCACTACTACCATATTACCATCGACAGCCAGATTGAAATCCCAACGATCTGACCAAAAACTTGACATTGCAGAATTAGCAACCGAAGATATCACACACCAAGGGATTAAGGAATATGCAAAATGCTTCATCTTCCGGATCACCTCTTCACTGAATGGAGAATCACAATTCTTAATTGCCTTGCATAATGCACCGATAAACCACAATGTTACCATTGTCACGATCAGATTGATCCACGCACCAATCATAAATACACTGATCTTTTTCAAAGAAATCGCTTCGGTCTGCCCGTCTGCATCTAATGAAAATCCCTTATCATCTACCTCAATATTAGATATCTTTGCTGTAATCCCGTTCATATCAATTGTGCTATTCTCTACCACCTTCGTGAGACTTTCTTTCATCTCCTTCTGTCCTTCCTTCGAAAAGGAATTCCCAAACTGCGACATATCCACATATATGGTTGCCCCTGTTCGAACGGTTGCTTTCACAAAGTCCTTCGGAAGTGCTGCCAATGCAATGGTCGCAATCAGGACTCCCGCAATTCCGATTCCTACAAAAATCTTGGCAATCAACGTAATGATGCCCGCTACCTTACCCATATTATTAATCTTAACAACTGCTTCTGGTTTCATAATAAAGTCCTCCTTCATATCAAAAAACACATTTCATTAAATATTTAATGTTTATCGATAATTCCATTATAACAAGACTTTATCATTTGTCAACAACTTTTTAATGTTAAACATTAAATTATTATTGTTGCACATGTGAGCAACTATAATTTCTCTATTATTGATATTTCCACTGTTCGGACTGCAACTGCAGATCCACCATATGCTTGTAGATACCATTTTGCTGTTTCAACTGCTCCGGTGTTCCCTGTTCTGCTACCGTACCATCCTTTAATACCACGATCTTGTCTACCCCGTCTACGGTACGCATACGGTGTGCAATGATCAATACTGTCTTATTCTGAATCAGTTTTGAGATAGATTCCTGAATGGCTGACTCGTTATCTACATCCAAAGAAGCGGTTGCCTCATCCATCAAAATGATCGGTGCATCCTTTAGGAACGCCCTTGCGATTGAGATTCTCTGTCTCTCACCACCGGAAAGTTCGGAACCATTTTCTCCGATCATTGTATTCCATTGATCCGGCAGTTTCTCCACAAAATCGATACAATTCGCAAGTCCTGCCGCCTCCATTACCTCTTCGTCCGTTGCATCTTTTTTACCGATTCGGATATTCTCCATGATCGTATTATTGAACAAAGTAACATCCTGGAATACGATCGAATATAACGATAACAACTGCTCCGGATCGATCTCGGATACATTCATGCCGCCAACCGTGATCGTACCCCTGTTGTTATCCCAGAATCTGGCCGCAAGACGGGATACCGTTGTCTTACCTCCACCGGATGGACCGATCAATGCAGTAACTTCACCCTGCTTTGCCACAAAGCTGACATCCCGAAGTACCTGCTCGCCATCCTTGTAAGAAAATGCTACATGATCAAATGCAATATCATATCCCTTATTATTCATGTTCTCTCTACCGGTCTGTTCCTCATGCGATAAGATCTCATCCATTCTCGCACAGTTTGTATTCAGACTGATAATAGCTGCCAGATTCTGCAATGCAATCTGCAATGGCTCATACATTCTGGTTACCACCAGCAGGAACATAAAGAAGGTAAGTACACGGATTTCACCCTTGGTAAGAAGAATACTTCCGGTTACTGCCACCGTTCCAATTCCTAACTTCAGGATCATCTGCGCCGAACATACAAATGCTGCATTGGCAAACTCCGCCACGATCGAATGATCCTCTACTGCTTTGATCTTCTCGTTCAGACCAACCATATACGAGTCGGTCATATTATTAGAACGCAGATCCCGAATGGTTTCCAACCCTTCCTGAATACCATCCAAACAGCTTAATTTATACTCCATACTCTTTGCATGTACTTTCCCCATCACATTCTTAGAGGAAAGCACAATGATAAATGCGATCGGCATAACCCAGATAGCGGCTACTGCCATTCTCCAGTCAAAGAACAACAGACTGATGATAATAATCGTCGTCGAACCAAACGCACCAACCAATTCCGGAATCCAGTGAGAACTTCCTGTCTCGATCAACGCACAGTCTGCCATGATCGTATTCGTCAGATCGGACAGATCCTTCTTACCGAAGAAAGATAACGGCAATTTTCTCAACTTCTCCGCTAACATTCTACGTCTTACACCACTTTCCACATAGGTAGAAAGAAATGTTGCATTATACTGAATATACGTTGTAACCGCGATCAGAACCAATGCTGCGATCACTCCAACCGTAAAGAAAGTTACTTTATCCTCTAGCAGACTGCCCTCTAACAGATAAGATGACAATACATACAACAAGCCTACCGGAAACATCAACACCAGATTGGATATTGTAACAGACACAAATGCCTGTATCATTGCCTTTGCACCTTTATCGGAAAGTGCATATTTATGTTTTAATTTTTCTATCATGCTGTCTCACCTGTCCTTCCTACCTGCCAGTTGACAGATTGATTGTATTCATTCCACATATGGGTATAGATACCATTTACCGCTGTTAATGTATCATGTGTACCGCTCTCTGCGATTCTGCCATCCTTCAATACATAAATGCAGTCTGCATTTGTTACAGTTGACAAACGGTGTGCGATCATAATAACCGTCTTATTCTTTGCCAGATTCTCAAACGCCTTCTGCACCAGTCTCTCATTATCCGGATCGGCAAATGCAGTCGCCTCGTCTAAGATCAGGATCGGTGCATTCTTAAGAAATGCTCTTGCTATCGACAAACGCTGTGCCTCACCGCCGGATACATAGATTCCCTTCGAACCGATCATCGTATGTACCCCCTCCGGGAACTTCTCAATAATATCCATGCACTGTGCCGCTTTGAGTGCTTCCATGACTTCTGCATCTGTTGCATCCGGCCTTCCCATTCTGACATTTTCCAAAATGCTGATCTTAAGAAGCTTACTATCCTGGAACACATAAGAAACCTGCTTCATCAATTCCTTCGGATCAATGTCCTTGACATCCACACCGCCGATCCGGATACTTCCACTCTTCACATCCCAGAAACGAGCTACCAGAGAAGCCAGTGTTGTCTTACCGCCACCAGACGGGCCTACAAACGCAACATGCTCGCCCTCTTTGATATGCATGGATATATGATCGATCGCATTTCCTTTGTTCTCATCATAAGCAAACGTCACATCCTCGATTGTAATGGACGCATTCTTTGGCTGTGCATCCCTGCCATTGTCTGCAAGCGATTTTACACCCAGAATATTATCCATTCTGTTCAATGCATCTTCCACTAGCATCTGCGACTCACCGGCATATGCCACCTTCATCAAGGTTGTCGTCAGCGTAGAAGTGATCAATATATAGAAGAACAGATTCAGCACGAAGGTATCTGTAATATAGTTACCGCCTAACTTATATGCTGCAATGATCAGCGCTGCAAAGATACCATTACAGGAAACTACGAAACAGGTCATCGGAATCCGCATGTTCTTTGTATAACCGATCGTCCATTTCTCATAATCATCAATTGCTGATTTAAAATGCTTGAATGAGAATACCGTCTGTCCGAAGGTCTTCACAACCGGCACTCCTCGAACATACTCCACCGCTTCGGATGTCATCGTCTCCAATGCATTCTGGTACTGTCTCATATCCTCTGCCATCTTTGGTCCCATCATAAGGGAACCCATTAAGATAAATGCGATCACTGCCGGAATCAGACTGATCAGACCTAACCGCCAGTCAAATACCATCATCATAACAAGCAATCCGATCGGGGTTGCTCTTGACACGACTTTATCCGGAAGATTATGCGCAAGAAATGTCTCTGTTGCCGCACTCGAATCATTGACAATCTTACGGATCTTACCTGTTCCCTCAGTCTCTACATATCCAAGCGGGAGCTTCATAATATGTTCCATCATAAGAGTTCTCATATTCGACTGCACACGGAATGCGGCCTTATGGGAACACATCAGTGCTATAATATAGAACACCATGCCAAGCAACGCAAACCCCACCGCCTGCCAGCCGTAAGTCGTAATATGAGTTGCCTGCTCATAATTTGGTCTTACCTCTAAAATTTCTTTTATGATTCGCCAGATATCATAAAATGGAATGAGTGCGATCCACGCACTGATCGCCGCTAACACGCAGGACACATACGAGAAATACTTATGATTACCCGCAATATCCATCAGTCTTGACATCGCACTTTGTTTCTTTGTCTTCATTGTGTCTCCTCCTTAACTTTAGACTTTCCAGATATATGTCTAGTTTGTTATTTCTATCATAAGTTAGTATGTGCTAACCTATATACAAAGAGAAAAGGGCATTCGCCCCTATGTTTACAGCCCGATCACTGCTTTCCATCCGGCATAATTGAACTGTCTTACATTCTTCATGAATTCTACCGCCTGTTCATAGCTCTTGTTATGCGTGATCAGTTCATATACATACTGCCAGCCATTCCGACAATAGACATGAACAAAGAAGTCATCCACGGTCGCATCCGATGCGGAATAATGTTTCACTAACTCCTTATAATAGGTTTCCTCAATCGCTGCAAGCTGATCAAAATACCCTTCATATTCGGTGCCTGTCGAGCAACAAAAGAGCAACCGGATCTCTTCTATATGCTGATAAATATATTGCAATACCTGATCCGTTCCCTCATCTCCTGCATCCGCTGCCGCATCCATATCCTGGGAATGGGCTGCCTTCTCTATGCTTGCAAGATAAATACGCATCAATTCCTCTGCCGGTTCCTTCACAATTGCCGCAAACAATCCCCTCTTATCCCCAAATCTTGTATAGATGGAATTCGTACTGACTCCACTGGCGGCCGAGATTCTACGCAGACTGGCATCATGAAATCCCACTGCCAGAAATTCATTTTTCGCACTCTCAATTAAGATCTCCGTTACACCTTCTGTTTCCTTCCGCATCTGTGTTCTCCTATACATTCACAGGGTTTGTATTTCCGATTTGATTGTGTATATCCACCCTTTGCATAACAGTGTTATAATAACATCGTTATTTTATTCCGGTCAATAGAGTTGATGATAAGGTTTCTCAATTCATGATCACATTCTTGCCAGAAACATGACAAATAGTCCTACCGGAAGGGCAATCACCGCCTGCGTCAACATGCCGATTACTGCATACTTGATGTGATGCCAGTAATCATGGTAGGCATCTACCAAATCTTCTGTTCCCGGAATTATCATTCTCTTACTATGGCAAAACCACAGACAGTCTACCACCAGCGCATCAAACCACATCTCAGCTATCCACATAATGTATCCCTGCAGCCAGCCCTCCACAAAAGTTCGGGCACCACCAATATAATACGCCAACACCGTTTGCAAGATCATATAACCGCAGAAAACTCCTAATTTTCCAATGGTTGCTTTCTTCGTCAACTTGTCGGCATCTTCTTCTATCAATCCTAACTCCCTGCAGCGATCCTGAATCGCTTTGGGATATTCCTGTATCATGCCAAGCTTTCCCTTCTTTACCGTACTGATACCGATAACAGCATAAACGAATATAATAAAAATAAGGCTTTCTAATAATAGGTTCATGTTTATCTTAGACCTCCGTGTTCTAATGATTCTTTTGTGATGGTGGGTGTATGGGTATATGTTAGTCGAGGCTAACCATTATGTCAAGTTGTTTATTTCCAAAACGACATTTCTATTTCTTATTAGTCCCTGCTTCCAATTTCGACAAATTATTTCTTTAATAAATTTTTACTTCTTTTTCAGAATACCTGCGTATCACTACGAATATTCCAATTGCCAAAATTACTCCAAATACGATTCCTGCCAGAATTCCATTCGTCCCCATTCCATAACTCTCATTCAAATAATAAGATGGCAGGAAAGAAAGGATTGTTCCCACAACCGCTGGTGGTATAAATCTCAGGAAATTCTTATAGCATAGGCACTTTACAATTTCCTTGTCCGTCATTCCCAACAGTCGCAAACTACAAACTGCCCTGCTATTTTCTTCTTTTTCTGTCTGGATACAAGAGTGAATTAACAGAAACGCAGCCATTATTATAAGTCCTATCACAAATGCCATCAAGAACAATAAAAATTCTCCAGATTTCTCTGCATCCTGGTATTTCTCCACTTTCGAAGAGATTTCATAATACAGCTGCTCATTTTCATCCAATGGATTGTTTTCATACAGATATTCTTTTACCCCACTTACTCCTGCATAAGAATCCTCCCAATTCTGAAACTGAAACAAGTTTGCAATACCAGCACCACCTGGTGTATCTGCATGTAATTTTGCAAAATCGGAATCGTTGATAATCAACGTTTTATCTGCAAAGGTCGGATTTTGATTAAACAATATCTTTACATCTGTTCCAACAGACCGCAGCTTTCTGTCCCCAGAGATTGTCACAGCCGATACTGGCTGTATGTTATGTTCATACCCATCTTCCAGATCGTACTGAAATAAATTCAAAAACTGGCCTTCCTGAATCTGATAATCACATCCAAAATCCCGGTTTATTTCTGTCACAGGAAAATAATTAAAAACAGCGTCTCTGATATAGGGAAGCCGAATGATCTGTTCTACTGCAACACCATTTTTCTCCAATATATGAATGACATCCTGTAATGGAACCTGATTCATTCCATAGATTTCCGAATACACCATGTCATACGGAGAGTAACTTTTTGCATCCTGCAGAAAAGCCGGATACAAAGTCAGGCATATACCAGCAAGCGTAACAGATACCGCTATCATGAGAGATGCCAAAAGATACCTGAGTCCCCATTCTTTCTTGTGTCTGCGGACAAATGACAATGCCACCAAATGAAAAGTCATATAGTTGGGTGCAAGTCTGCATAAGATCGTACCGATCTTTCCTATTTTTTCTGCTCGATATTGTGCTTTCATCAGTGTTCCGATTTTATCCAGCATAAGTCTCCCGGCATTCAGGATAAAGGAAACTGCCACCACTACTGTATATAGAACTGCTGTAAGCTTATATGCTTCCGGACAAAACCGCCATTGTACTCCATGAACATCTATTGCATAAATGATAACAGCAAAGAATAAAAATGACAGCACTGTTCCTGCTACAAGTGCTATTGCCAACGCCAGTACGGATATGAGCACATTTTCAAAAAGTAAATTTTCAAACGCCTCTTTCCGGCTCATTCCAAGAGAAAACATCACGCCGTATTCCTGTTTTCTTGATGCCAGAAATGCCTGACACGAAACAGGAAGAAAAAAGATCAGAAACACTGCTGACAGAAAAAAAGGAAGATAAATGTTATTGGATATAGATGAATTTACAATCGACCCATTCATAAATGTCCTGTTTGTGGAAATAACTGCAAAGCAACAGAATAATGCCGCTGCAGATAAATTGCATAGAAAGTACAACCGATATTTGTGAAAACCAACTTTCAGCATCTTTCGGGAAATATCAAAAAAGGTCATCTTTTCCACCTCCCAAAAGGCACAATGTTTTCCATATATTTTCTCTGAATTTATCAGCATTTTTCTCTTTTTTTACTTCTTTGACCAGATTCCCATCCTGTAAAAAAAGTACCCGGTCACAAAAGGATGCCGTATAAGCATCATGTGTCACAAGCAGAAAGCTGATGCCAGACCGTTGATTCATCTGTTTCATACATCGCATCACATCCCCGGTGGTCTTTCGGTCAAGGCTTCCTGTTGGCTCATCTCCAAAAATAATATCCGGTTCATTGATCAGTGCCCTGCCAATCGCAGCCCTCTGTTTCTGACCACCCGATATCTCCGTAATTCCTTTATCAGCCAATTTCTCAATGCCAAGCACATCTGCCATTTTTGAAAAACGTTCTTTCTGAATTTCCGCATCTTTTCGTTCAAGAATGAGTGGTAACATTATATTTTCTTTTACTGTCAAACTCTCTAAAAGCTGAAAATCCTGAAAAATCATTCCCATATGTTTTCTACGAAAAAATGCTTTTTCTTCTTCCGTAAGCTGTGAAAACTTTTCACCTCCAATTACAATTTCTCCATCGTCCGGTGTATCAACCCCGGTCAGCACATGGAGCAACGTAGTCTTTCCACTGCCAGATGGCCCCATAATGGCGACCATTTCACCTTTCGTAACTTGCAGATTTACATTCTGTAAAACCTGAATAGTTTCTCCTGAAGTTTTATAACTTTTTGAAATATGATTTGCATTTAATACATACATCGAAGTTCCTCCTGATAATAAATTTAAAATTTGGTTACCAGAAGTATTTAATCATCCATACGAACCGATAGACTGCACAGGGTAACTTCCGGTCTGAAAGAAAACTCTCCCTGACCGAGTTCTTTAAAACCATCATATACCCAAAGTACCATTATTTCTAATCCACCTAAACATATGCACTCATAGAAATGCAAAAATATGCCTTCGTTTATATCGTTTTCGCTATTTGACTTTTCCAAACTTTCCATCTGCTGTATGACTATACTTTCCAAATCACCTTCCGCATAATATCCACTCCAGATTCGGAAATTCAGCGACAAAAGTAAAATCAGCACAATCGAACTTAAAACCATAATAGCAACAATTCGCTGCTTTTTTACTGAAATCATATAAATCAAGCTCTATCCTTCCGCTTCATCTCTTAAAGTATTTATTTTTTGTATTTGTCTTATTATTTTCCTTTTTTTATAAATAAGAATCTTCTGCAAATACCAATTTGTTACTCACATAATATCACACTTCTTCTACAGGTGCATAGATATAACCCTGTTTCTTTCGATATATACTCATTTTTTCGAATATTCGGATTGACAATATTACTAATATATTGTATTATTCCATTACAAAGGAAATGGGTTTTCACCGGGTAGGGATTATTCCTGACAGGACTTGCTCGTTTCTTTTTTTATTTCTAAAACATCATATAAGTACATTTTCCCTGATGCCGCATGTCTTATCAAAAGTCTGGCACAAAATACATTATATCTATCTAAATCTCCATTTTCATCATATACCGGCAAAGCAAATCTTGTATCATAACGATACCAGCCATTCTTAGCATGTCTGCTATGTTTGTTCTTCTTGTTATCTTCATAAGTCTTTGATGTTGCAATCTCAATCATCTCAGAAATTGCTTGTGCTGCATTCGCCTTTGCTTTTGCAACAGTTCCTTTGATATGCCTGGTGTACTTAGAACCTACATATTCATCCGGAAGATCCGTACCTATGTAAATGATATCCTCCGTCCCTGCAATTTGATAAAAATCTCCTACATATTGCCTTAGATATTTTTCTACATCATTCCATTCAACAGAACGTTTTCCCTTAAATCTAATATCATTAATTACAACAATATTATTACCATCAATATCTTGAATAACAGATACATTTCTCTTATTTTTCTTAGATACATTATTTTCATTGATTTGTTTGCATATTTCCAGCAATTCCAAATATCTTAATATTTTTCTTTTCATTTCATTATCTGACATTCGGAATACTTCGATTATATTTCCTTCATCTAACATATAATTCGTCTGCACACCCTTTTCTTCTTCCTCATCGCAAAGCAACTCCACAAGTGACATATCAAGTGCCTTACATATAGCAACCAACTTATCTGCCTGGGGATTAATCTTTTTCTGGTTAAGTCGGACAGTTTTTCGAATAATCAGATTGACAAATAACATTTCATATAGTACCATTACTTTATAAAGAAATGGGTTTTTGTCGTGTACAGCCTTATGGCTCAATCGGGTTGCTCGTTTCTTTTTTTATATCCAAAATGTCATATAGATATAATTTTTTATCCTCTGAATATCTAACAATCAATGATGCATGAAATGCATTATATCTCTCTATCTCCCCCACTTCATCATATACTGGCAATGCAAATCGTGAATCATATCGATACCAGCCGAATTTTGCATTTCTCCAATGTTTTTCTTCATTATTCTCTCGAAAATATTTCCCGGCTGCAATCTCTATCAGCTCTTGAATCCCTTGTGCTGCATTAGCTTTTGCCTTCGCATTCGTTCCCTTTATACTATGTGTATATTTTGAACCACTATATTCATTCGGTAAATCTGATCCAATATACACTATATCCCCTGTAGAGGCTATGATGTAAAAATCTCCAACATATTTTTTAAGATATTCCCTTACATCTTTCCAATTAATAGAACGCTTTCCCTTAAATATAATATCATTAATCACAACAATATTATTACCATCAATATCTTGAATAACAGATACATTTCTGTTGTTTTTCTTGGCTGCATTGTTATCATTGATTTGATTGCATATTTCTACTAATTCAAAATATCTTAATAATCTTCTTTTCATTTCATTATCTAACGTTCGGAATACTTCGATCATACGTCCTTCATCTAACATATAATCCGTCTGCACACCCTTTTCTTCTTCCTCATCGCAAAGTAACTCCACAAGTGACATATCAAGTGCCTTACATATAGCAACCAACTTGTCTGCCTGTGGATTAATCTTTTTCTTCCTCCAGTCACTAATTGTACTAGTAGCAATGCCAGTTCTTCGCGATAATTCAATCTGGCTCATATGTAGTTCCTCTAGTCTTGCAAAGATTCTTTCATATATGTTCATTATAACTTATTCTTCTCTTTTGCCTTTCCGCATTTTCGGATATCGTATCATAAACAGCTAAATCTCGCAATAACTAGTATTACATTTATTCAATTTTCAAATATGCATGATCAGAAACTAAACTCTTTCCACGACATAAAATCAAAGTTTCCTTGACAGTAGAACTACCACCTCAGCGGTTCGCTGTTTCCACTCTGTCTTCGTGCTTTGCACTCGCCAATCGTGGACAACTATCGCATGGTCAGCCCTAATCGCTTCTCTATATTCAAGGAAGTTCTGCTCTCGCTTCGCTCGCCAGAACGGCTACGCCTCTACATGCATAATGGCTCAGTGTCTTAATACGACTTCCTTCTAAAATTGGACCCGAATGTGCCGGAGCATCAAACTCCTCGTCCTCCTCCGGAGCACCCATTACCAAGTCTCCGTCAGACAAATCGTCCATAATGCTCATCCAACCTTCATGCCACGTAACTTCCGATACATCGCAACCAAATAAGAATCTTGCATCGTCCAGTGCATTTCCATCGAAGAATGGGTACTTCTTATAAAGAACTTCCTTTACCTTTGCATACTCATCTGCGTTATTAATTGCTTCCACTGGAAAAATCACATGGAATCTAGGTGCTGCTGGATGTGATCCCTTTGGCAACATGTGATGTCGACTCGGTACCAGACAATAATCGATGTCTGGAAACATCTCATCCATCTTGGCTTCTGTAATGAACTCCGATGGTTCATCCATGTAATCGTTATCCACATCCATGAGAATGGCATTCGAAGTCACGAAATTGTCCTTGCTTCTGTAGTTATCTTTATACTCAGCGCAGACATGATCTTTTTTGACCGCTACCTGGAGAACATCAGAACTATCTACTTCCACCCTGTGTGGGTAATCGCAGTTAGCTTTATTCCCGGTGCAGTCGGCTGTGTAAATAACAAAATTCATATTTAACGTTCCTCCTGCAATCTCTCTGGTCCAATCTCCAGAGCTCTGTTTGTTTCACTACACGAACTATCGAAATATCTGATTTTCTTTCCGTGTCTCTTGGCTTTTGCTATCTCAGCGCACATGCCTTCACTAGCCTCTTCACCAAATACCCACAGCTCGTCACACTTTCCAAGCAGCACCATATCCATAAACATGGCCAGCTCTCGTTCTGACTCTTCCTTCATATAAAGAGGAAGCAGCAAATGTGGCGCGAGTGGTATGGCATCCTGGTCCACTGCAAATCGGCTGTATCGTTTCGCTGCTTCTGTATTGGCAACAACATCATCGGAATACTTGGAGCAGATGTAGACAAGCGGCAGATACTTCTTCTTACTTGCCTTCGCAATTACTTCAGCTGCAGTTGGATCAGGATAGTACAACTCATAAGATACCATATTTCCGTATGGTGGAAATTTAATACCTGTAGATTTTACCGTTTCATCTGTAGAATAAACACTTTTTATCCTCAACCCTTTTGGAAAGACATAGCTAATACAATCAAGCATTTCATCCAATTTAGATTTCATTAAATCAGAAATATCTATCTTTCCTTTTTTCTCTTTCAAATATTCCGCATTAAACAGCATCCAATATCCTTTAATTGAGATGGCAAAAAACAATTCCAATCCATATTTACTCGCATAATCAATTCTTTTTTGGAGATTTCCCATACTAATAGAATACCGTTCTTTGTCAGTATGCTTTATCTCCAACATGAACTTCTTTTCATTCTGTAACTCTACAAGTAAATCGGAGGTTGCCGTCTTTAATAATTGAGATACCCCCTCATCAAATGCAGTAATACTTTTACACACTTCCATAAAAAGAAGAATTAAAATAAATTCATCTTCCTTATTTTTTCCCACCAACCGTCTTTCAATTTCCTGTAACTCCATTCCAAGAGTCGTTGCTATTGCTGCTCTTTATTTAGATATGGCATCATTTGTTGAAATGCCATTATTTTATTAAAATCAGACATATCTTTTCCTCTCAATTGAAAAATCCCACTGAAAATCATATCACATAATTACTAATTATTCCCCATACAACCATGAGGAAACATTAGATACCAACAAATACCACTTTAATATGTTCTTTCTGCAATTAGACACTTTAAAATACTATTTTGAATTGCCTGCTTCCCTATTTTCATTTTCTTGCAATTCGGCTAAATTCATTTGTATTTCACTTCTTATTATTTCTCGTAACATATCATCTTGTGCCTCAACTGAACTGAATTTTCCAAGCAAATTTACACTTGATAAAAAACGCTCGTCCTCGTGTAAGGCTTTATGATAGTGATTGAGTTGTGATAACGAATTACGATATACTACCAGTGCTGTTCCTGCAATTAACTCTGTTATAACTCCTCCAATAGCTGGGATAATTGACATCTGAAAACTCAATCTGAATACAATAGGTATCAGTATTGCAACTATCATTAAACCAAATCCAGAAATACACATTATTACAGCTAAAATGAATGATGCTTTAGCCTGCTTTTGACTCCAAGTATAAAACTCTTTAATATCCTCAAGGTTAATCATCATACGCTCTAAAGCATCAATTTCCTTTTTCTTACCTTCATTTCCAGAACTCTTTTTTTCCTCTTGTTTTATTTCTTCTGGAACTATAGCCCGTTTTAATCGTCTTGAATAAGACTCTAATTCTTCTTCATCATCTTCTTGCCATCGTCTTTTCATAATTGATAAATAGCTCGTTAAAAGAGCTACAAAAGCTAACATCACAGAGGCTATTCCGAATGTTATAGTAATAATACTCTCGTCCCCAATACTTCCCATTTGAAAAGGATTTTCCTTAAATAATAGAACAATGAAAAGCATTGCAAACATTTCAATGGCAAGAGTCATAATTATCATAGAAGATGTTCTACTGTTTTTTTCCTTTAGATTGCCCTTTCTTATAATATATTTTCTATGTGTCAACACCTTTTCTATCATCAATTGTGTTTTGCATAAATCTTGCTCAGAATCGGAAATGCAGTCGATATATAATGTTCCTTCTATACATTTAGGAACATCTGCCTTATTCAAAACAACTGGAATTAACACTTTATTTCTATTTTCTCGTACTGACATTTGTGCCAACTGCAACTCCAAATTAAGAGATACACTATCAGAGAATTTTTCATCTATTATCGCTAAAACGACATCTGCACTCTCCATTTTTCGTTTTAGAGCTACATTAATATTTGAACCAATTTCATTTATTGATGGCTTTGAAATAATCTTTGCATTTCTTATGTTGCTTAAAAGTTTTTCTGCAAATGAGATATTATCAAGCGAAGCTAAGATATAAACTTTCATATTCACAATCCTTTCGACCAAACCTTGTATTATATTATAGCATATTACGACATATTTTTCTACCTGTGCCGCTATGCAAAAGACGGCATCAGCTCAACGCCAATGCCGCCGTTCTTGGTTATAAAATTCCTGCCTTTTTGAGATACCCAACGCTGTCATAGCACCCTCTGAAATAGATTGCTTCCTGCTGCATATCGCTGAGCCTGTTCCGAAGCTCCAAAACTTCTATCAAAACCTTACACTCCTGCTCGGACAAATCGCTCGGCTTTTCCGTATCCAGAACTACCATAACTTTTGGATACTCTTTGTATAGTTCCTCTATCCTTTCCTCTATAGAACGGTATTCTGGATTTTCTTTGGGCCGCTTTGCGATAACGGAGCTTAGATATTCAGCAAAGATGTTGCTATGCACATCAAC
>OLNZ01001689.1_pt1 | contig 14852 bp, 12 predicted proteins | sample 1672981 | NCBI WGS metagenome assembly OLNZ01 (sample SAMEA3136743, study PRJEB25190) | human gut metagenome | biome: human gut; feature: human-associated habitat; material: faeces | place: Austria | collected 2013 | reverse complement strand
AGGCGTTCAAGCGCTGGATCACCCATGAGGTCATTCCGGCCATCCGCAAGCACGGCGCGTACATGACAAAATCCGTGCTGGAGCAGGTGCTGGAAAACCCGGAGCTGGTGCTGCTCATGGCGCAGCGGATGCTGGAGGAACAGCGGAAAAACGAACTGCTTCAGCAGGAACTGCGTCTGGCAAAGCCCAAGGCGGACTTCTACGACGCCTTCATTCACCCGGAGTGCTGCACCAATCTCCGCGCCACCGCAAAGGAGCTGAAGGTGCCGGAGAAAATGTTCACCGCGTTCCTCATCCGCAAGCGCTATCTCTACCGTGCGCCCTCCGGTACGCTCCTGCCCTATGCCAAGCCCGCCAGCGACGGTCTGTTCTTCGTAAAGGACTATATCGCCGTCAACGGGCATCAGGGGGTATATACCCTTGTCACGCCCAAGGGCAAGTCGCTGTTTCTCACCATGCTGGGTGAAATCGCCTGACCTGATTCTACTATAAATAATGTAAAGGAGAGCATCACAATGGAAAAAGAAAATCTGTACCTCATCCACGGCGAGGACTACCTGCGCCACATCGAGGAAAAGCTGGAGCTGCTGTGGATGGCGACCATCCTCATGCACTACATCAAAAACGGAGCCGAGAAGGACGGCTATCTGGACCTTGTACGCAGATCCACCCTCGACTTTGACGAGCGCTGCGAGGAGATGTTCAGTTCTTGGGGCATGGCGCTCAATTACCTCAAGTCCCATGACCTTGCGGACTTGTCCGACCTCATCGAAAACGACCTGATCGAGCCGGAATACGCCGGTTACATTCCTGCGGATAATCCCTGCTGCCCCGGCGAACGCTGCTGCGAGTATGCCGAGCGCATGGAGCGCGAATATGCCGCAGAGCGTGAGGTGGACGAGGACAATGAGGACGCCGACGTATTTGAGTATGACGGAGAACCGGCCATATCTGAGCTGACCGGCGTGTGCAGGGACATCCTCACGGCTGTCGAGGGGCTTACCTCGCTTCTAAGGGATGAGTTCGACTATGCAGGCTGACCGCATCTACTGCGGCGACGCCCTGACCGTGCTGAAAACCCTGCCGGACAATTCCGTGAACTGCTGCATCACCTCTCCGCCGTACTACGCCCTGCGGGATTACGGCGTGGACGGGCAGATCGGGCGGGAGGAAACCCCAGCGCTGTATGTGGAGCGCCTGACTTCCATTTTCCGGGAGGTCAGGCGCGTTCTCACGCCGGACGGCACCCTCTGGCTCAACATCGCGGACACCTATGCCGGAAAGGGCAATCAGGGAGAAAGCCTTGACCCCAAGTACCCCAACGGCAGGACCGGTCAGGTGGTCGCCCTCAACGGCAAGGTGGAGGGCTGCAAGGCAAAGGACATGATCGGCATCCCGTGGCTGCTTGCCTTTGCTCTGCGCGCAGACGGCTGGTATCTGCGCTCGGACATCATCTGGATGAAAGCGAACCCCATGCCGGAAAGCACCAAGGACAGGCCAAGCCGCTGCTATGAGCATATTTTCCTGCTGTCCAAGTCCCGCCGCTACTATTATGATGCCGCTGCCATCGCGGAGCCGGTTGCGGAAACGACAGTACGGCGCATGAAAGGCGCACGAAGCACGGCTACCAAGCACGGAAGCGGCATCCCCGGACAGCAGAATATCCAGAAAATCAATCTGCCAAGAGCTGCCGGAACCTATACGGATGCAGATATTCCACAGCTTCGCAACAAGCGGGACGTCTGGCAGATCAACACCGTGCCGTACAGGGGCGGGCATTTCGCCGCTTTCCCGCCAAAGCTGGCGGAAACCTGTCTGCTGGCAGGCTGCCCGCCCGGAGGCGTCGTGCTCGACCCCTTCCTCGGCTCCGGCACTACGGCGGCGGTGGCAAAGCAGCTCGGACGGCACTACATCGGCATTGAGCTGAATCCAGAATACTGTACGCTGGCAGAGAAACGGATCGGAGGTGTTGCGGTATGAACGCCTACACCCGGCAGGATCTGAGCGTCATGCAGGCGTGGCCGCTGGATCGGAAAATTCGCGTGACGCAGGCGAAGATCATCGAGTGGTATCACCACTACGGCGGCAAGGTCGCCGTTTCCTTTTCGGGCGGCAAGGACAGCACCGTGCTGCTGGACCTTGCGCGGCGGGCGTTCCCCGACATTCCCGCCGTGTTTGTGGACACGGGGCTGGAATACCCGGAGATACGGGAGTTTGTCAAAACCGTTCCCAATGTAACATGGCTGCGCCCGGAGATGCCCTTTTCCAAGGTCATATCGGAATGCGGCTATCCCGTCGTTTCCAAGGACGTGGCACGGCGCGTTCGCTATGCAAAGCGGGGCAGCCCGTGGGCGCTGTGCCATCTGGACGGTTTGAACGCGGACGGTACGCCCTCAAAATACAATGAACGATACATGAAATGGCGTATCCTGCTGGATGCGCCGTTTTTCGTTTCCGATCAGTGCTGTTTCATCATGAAGGAGCGGCCCCTGCACAGATATAACCGGGAAACCGGTAGAAAGCAGATCATTGCGACCATGGCCTGTGAGAGCGCACGCCGCCAGAGCGTCTATCTCAAAATCGGATGCAACGCCTATCATAAGCGGGACCCCACCTCTCAGCCCATGTCCTTCTGGACCGAGCAGGACGTTTTGGAATATCTCAGAATCACCGGTATCCCGTATGCGTCCGTCTACGGCGAGATCGTGGAGAAAAACGGCAGGCTGACCACCACCGGTGCGAAGCGCACCGGCTGTATGTTTTGTATGTTCGGCGTTCATCTGGAGAAGCCGCCTAACCGCTTTCAGCGCATGGCGCTGACACATCCCAAGCAGTACGAGTTCTGTATCCACAAATTGGGCTGCGGCAAGGTGCTGGACTTTCTCGGCGTACCGTATGCCCCGAATGGAGGTGAATCCCCATGAGCAAACGCTCGCCCCGGCTGCTGTTTACCGACGAGGAGCTGGCAGCGCCGGAACTGAAAAAGGCTATCCGAAAAGCGGACAAGCGCATGAAGAAGCTGGAAAAGGCCGAGGCGAAGATACCCAAGAAAACCGTAAAGCGGAAGCAGCGCACGGTAGACCCGCAGACCGGCAGGGTGACGACGCGCCTTTCCTTTGAGGAGGTGGACAAGAAGCGCCCGCCCTCCAAGCTGACCCATGCGGTGCGTGACGCGCCCGGAGCGGCGGCCTTGTCCGCCGTACACCGTGAGATTCGGGAGCATGAGCAGGACAATGTGGGCGTGGAGAGCGCCCACGGCGTGGAGCAGGCGGCGGAGCGCGCCGTGCGCCTTGCGCAGCACGCCCACCGCTCCCACAAGGAGAAGCCCTACCGCCGCGCAGACCGGGCCGAGGCCAAGGCAGACCGCGCCAACCTCCGCGCGTTGGACAAAACGGCGCAGCACCATGACCCGCAGTTTTCCAGCAATCCCTACTCCCGCTGGCAGCAGAAGCAGGCCATCAAGAGGGAGTACGCCGCCGCCAAAGCCGGAAAAAGCGCCGGGAATACGGTCAAAGCCTCCGAAGCCACGGCAAAGGCGGCGCGGAAAGCCGCGGAGAACACAAAGAAAGCCGGCGAGTTCATCGCCCGTCACAAAAAGGGCTTCCTTATCGTGGGCGGCATTGCAGCCATGCTGGTCCTTATCCTCTGCACCGTTTCCTCCTGCTCCCTGCTGATTCAGGGCGGGGCAACCGGCGTGAACGTATCCACCTATCCCAGTGAGGACGCGGATATGCTGGCGGCAGAGGCACAGTATTGCGCCATGGAAGCGGAATTGCAGCAGTATCTCGACACCTACGAAAGCACCCATGACTACGATGAGTACCATTTTGATCTGGACGACATCGAGCATGACCCCTATGTGCTGATCTCCGCCGTCACCGCCCTTATGGGCAGGGAGTGGACGCTTTCCGAGGTAGGCGGCATACTCGATATGCTGTTTGAAAAGCAGTATATCCTAACGGAAACCGTCACCACGGAAACGAGATACCGCACGGAAACCCGAACCGGCTACTACACCGACGCGGACGGCAATCTGCAAAGCTACGAGTACGACGTGCAGGTGCCGTACACCTACTACATCTGCACCGTAAAGCTGGAAAACTTTAACCTCTCCCATGTGCCGGTCTATATCATGTCGCAGGATCAGCTCTCCCTTTACGCCATGTATATGGCGACGCTGGGCAACCGCCCGGACCTGTTCGGCGGCTCGGAGTACATCGGGAAATACTACACCGCCGACTATGAAAAGTACGAGATACCCCCGGAAGCGCTGGAGGACGCGCAGTTCGCCGCCATCATCAAGGAGGCGGAGAAGTACCTCGGCTACCCCTACGTCTGGGGCGGCAGCAGTCCTGCCACCTCTTTCGACTGCTCCGGCTTCGTCAGCTACGTCTACAACAACTGCGGCGTGGGCTGGAGCTTCGGGCGGCTGGGCGCTTCGGGGCTGCTGGGCGTCTGCACAAGGATATCCGCCGCCAACCTGCGCCCCGGCGATCTGGTGTTCTTCCAAGGCACCTACGACACGGCGGGCGCATCCCATGTGGGCATCTATGTGGGCAACAATATGATGCTCCACTGCGGCGACCCCATCCAGTACGCAAGCCTCAATTCAAGCTATTGGCAATCCCACTTCCTTGCCTACGGGCGGCTGTCCCCGCCCTGATCTCACTGAAAGGAGCAAAAAATGAACCCTAAGATTACAAAGCTCAAGGCCGAACGGGCGAAAAACGATGAAAAGATCGCCGCCCTCCAGTCCCGCAACAGGGAGCTTGACGAGAGCATCGTCGAGCTGGAGAATACCGACATCATCGGCCTTGCCCGCGCCACCGGCATGAGCATGGAGGAACTGGCGCAGTTCCTCACACAGCTCAAAAGGGGCGGCACGCCCTTTATCACACCCAATACCAAGGAGGATACGGACTATGTGCATGAAGAAGAATAACAACCGGCTGCTGCGCGGCGTTGCCGCCATCCTTTGCCTTGCCCTGATGTTCCTCACCATGTCCGGCATGGCCATGGCGACGGATATGGAGAACTCCCCGGCAGGCGGCGCGCCGGAAAGCACGCCGGAGATCGTGGAGGCCGAGCCTTCCGCCACGCCCGAAGAAACGCCGGAGCCCCCTCCGGCAGAGCAAGTGCCGGACACACAGGAATCGGCTCCCGCGCCGACTGAAACGACGGAAACGCCGCAGCCGGAGGCGGAATACGCGCTGGACGCAGATATTCCGGCAGGCTGGCACAACGCGCCGGTGACGGTCACGGTCCGCATCAGGGACAAAAACAACGCGGGCTGGCAGAGGGTAGAGGCGGCGCTGCGGGAAACCGCCGAAAGAACAGACCTGACGGAGCAGCTTGCCCACGACGGCCTCGCCCGCTACACGGTGCCGGACAACGGTATCGTGTTTTTCTTTGTCACCGACCCCTACGGCACGGAGCATACGCTGACGCTGGAGCTGCGCTGCATAGACCTTGAAGCGCCGGTCCTTCGCGCGGGCGTCAGCGGTACGCTGCTGCGCGTGGAGGCCGCCGACACCCTCTCTGGCATAGCCGGGGTCTACATGAACGATGAGCTTTACACCACCCTGCAAAACGGCGAGTTCAGCGTCCGCATTGACAAAAACACGCGGGATTCCCACTTTTACATCATGGGCGTGGACAATGCAGGCAACCGCACGGGCTATGTGGTGATCGCCAACCCCTTCTATGAAAAGGAAACGCCTGCGCCCAGCCCCACGCCGGAGCAGCACAGCGCCCATTGTCCCGCAGACTGCGATTGCAGAAAGCAATCCTCCGGCAATACCGGCAGCAACGGCAATACCGGCAGCAACGGCAGCAATACCGGTGCAGGAAAGCCCTCCAACGCCTCCGGCAGCACGGGAAAGCCCGCTGCGGCACAGACGCCCGCAGCCACAGAGCCGGCGAAAGCACAGGAGCCCACCGATACCGCCGCGCCTGTCGCCATTGAGAAAGGGACGGGCTTTTCCCAAAACGGCAGCGCCGTCACCCGCGACCTGCTCTACGACAAGCACACCAACAAGCAGTTCATCGCGGTGGAAACCCGCAACGGTCATACGCTCTATCTGGTGATCGACTATGATAAGCCGCTGGATGAGGACGGAGATCAGTATGAAACCTACTTTTTGAACCTTGTGGACGAAAGTGACCTGCTTGCACTCATCGACGAGGATTCCGCCCCTGTCTGCTCCTGCAAGGACAAGTGCGAGGCAGGTGCGGTCAACACCGCCTGCGCAGTCTGCAAGACCAATATGACGGAGTGCATGGGCAAGGAAAAGGCTACGGAAAAGACGCCGGAGCCCGACCCGACGCCGGATACGAGCGACAGCCCCGACAAGGACGGCGGCGAAAAGAAGTCCGGCAGCGGTCTTGTTGTGATTGTGCTGCTGCTCCTGATGGCGGGCGGCGGCGCGCTGTACTGGTTTAAGCTGCGTAAGCCGAAGCCCCAGACAAAAGGCCCCGCCGATCTGGACGATTACGACTACGGCGAGGATGACGAGTATGAGGAATACGAAAACGAGGACGAGCCAGAGGAAACGGAGGACGCGGATGCATGACCTTTTTCACCAAAAACCCGCTGGAGCGGCTGATGATGCAGCGCCCCTATCCGGGAAAAGAGGAAACGCCGCGCACCCCTGCCCCGGAGGGGCATTTCTGCTGCGGCTGTTCCCGCTACGGCACCGTCTGCCTCCGTCCCTGCTACCGTGACACCGACCTGCGGGAGAAACTGCGGGCAAAAGCGCCGGAGCGTTAGGACCCCGACCCTTGCCGCCTTCTCCCGCCAATGCTACAATGTACCCATGAAAGACCAAATGCAGCGGAAAAGGATGTGATACGGATGCTGAGCTTTGAACGGGTGCTGGAGGCATTCAGGGAGCACCTTACAGAAGATACCGGCGTGGAGGTGGTGCCGACCCGGCACGGCTGTACCTTCCTCACATGGGATGACAGGCGTGAAAATTGGGACACCGCTGAGATTTGCCTCACGCCGGAGGCGCTGCTGGACAGGCTGACCGGCGCGGTGGAAAGCTATGAACAGTGCCGCCTTTTGGATGGAACACGGGACCCAACCGACGCCGAGCGCAAAGCCTTTGCCGAGGCTGCCGAGCGATACCGGAAGCGGTGCCTTGAACGGCCCTGACCCACATACGATTAGAAAAAACAGACACGAAAAGCAGTCCTTCGGGGCTGCTTTTTGCTATGCAGAAAAGGAGAAAAATGAATATGACACACCATAAATTAGTGATCGCGGAAAAGCCCTCCGTCGCCCAGTCCATCGCCGCCGTGCTGGGCGCAAAGCAGCGGCACGACGGCTATCTTTCAGGAAACGGCTACCTTGTAAGCTGGTGCTTCGGGCATCTGGCGGAGCTGGCGGGCGCGGATGTGTACGATGAAAAGTACGCCAAGTGGCGCTATGACGATCTGCCCATCCTGCCCGCAAGCTGGCGCTTCACGCTGAAAGCGGACAAAGCCAAACAGTTCGAGCTGCTGCGGGATCTCATGCGCCGGGAGGACGTGACCGAGGTCATCAACGCCTGCGACGCAGGGCGCGAGGGGGAGCTTATCTTCCGCACCGTCTACTACATGGCGGGCTGCACAAAGACTATGAAGCGGCTGTGGATCTCCTCCATGGAGGACGAGGCCATCCGAAAGGGGTTTGCAGAGCTGCGTCCGGGACGGGAATACGACGGGCTGCACCAGTCCGCCCTCTGCCGCGCCCGCGCGGACTGGCTGGTGGGCATCAACGCCACAAGGCTCTTTTCGGTGCTGTACCACCGCACCTTGAATGTTGGGCGCGTCATGACGCCCACGCTGGCGCTCATCGTCCAACGGGAGGCGGAGATCGGGGCGTTCCGCCCGGAAGCCTTTTACACGGTAAATCTTCGCTGCGGCGATTTTGCCGCCGTGTCCGAAAAGTTCAAAGAGAAAGCGGAGGCGGACGCCCTTGCCGCCGCCTGCGCCGGTCAGCCGGTCACGGTCAAGGCGGTGCAGCGCACGGAGAAAACGGAGAAAGCGCCGCTGCTCTACGACCTGACCGCCCTCCAGAGAGAAGCCAACCGCAGCCTCGGCTATACCGCCCAGCAGACGCTCGACTACTTGCAGGCGCTCTATGAAAAGAAGCTCTGCACCTACCCCCGCACGGACAGCCGCTTCCTCACAGACGATCTGGAAGCCTCCGTGCCGGAGCTTGCAGCCGTTGCTGCCGCCATCTGCGAAACCACCGTACCGGAGGGCATGAACGCAAAACAGGTCTGCGACAGCCGCAAGGTCAGCGACCACCACGCCATTCTCCCCACCGCCAGCGCGGGCAAGGCGGACGTGTCGGTGCTGCCGCTGGGAGAGCGCGAGCTTTTGCGCCTTGTGGCAGGTCAGCTTCTCCGTGCGGTCAGCGACGCCCACCGCTATGCAGAAACCGCCGTTACGCTGGAGTGCGGCGGCGCTGTATTCACCGTCAAGGGCCGAACCACCCTCACACCCGGCTGGAAGCAGTATCTCGCGCAGGAAAAGCAGGACGCCGCGCTGCCGGCGCTGTCGGAGGGGCAGGGATTGGATTGCGCCGAAGCCGCCGTAAAGGAGGGCAAGACCACGCCTCCCAAGCATTATACGGAGGATACGCTGCTTTCCGCCATGGAGACTGCCGGAAAGGAAGATATGCCGGAAGAAGCGGAACGAAAGGGGCTGGGAACGCCCGCCACCCGCGCCGCCATCATCGAAAAGCTGGTAGCCACGGGCTTTGTGGAGCGCAAAAGGGCAAAAAAGGCCGTCAGCCTTGTGCCTGCCCATACCGGCGTTTCCCTCATCACCGTGCTGCCGGAGCAGCTCCAGTCTCCGCTTCTCACCGCCGAATGGGAATACCGCTTGCAGCAGGTGGAGCGCGGCGAGCTTTCCCCGGACGAGTTCATGACCGGCATTGCGGATATGCTCACGGAGCTGGTAAAAACCTACAAGGTCATCTCCGGCGCGGAGGTGCTGTTCCCCTCCGGCCGTGAGGTCATTGGCAAATGCCCCCGCTGCGGTAGCGACGTGACCGAGAGCAAAAAGGGCTTCTTCTGCGAGAAAAACGACTGCCGCTTCGGGCTGTGGCGGGACAACAAGTTCTTTGCCGCCAAGCGCGCCGCTCTGACAAAAAAGGTCGCCGCCGCGCTGCTTGCAGACGGGCGTGTGAAGCTCACCGGCCTCTACTCCGAAAAGACCGGCGGCACCTACGATGCTACCGCCGTACTGGAGGATACCGGCGAGAGCGTCCGCTTCCGTTTGGAATTTGACAAGGGGGCGAGGACATGAAGCTCTCCAAGCTGGAGCAGGAAAGTATCATCCTCTACAACGAGGAAGAATCCACCGCCAGCATCTACACCCACGACCCCAAGCTGAAGCGCAAGCTCAAGCGCCTTGCGGAGAAATACCCGGACAAGGTGTACCCAGATAGGGCCGTCCATGCCGGAGCGGTCAGCTACGCCGTGCCGAAAAGCTGCGTCAGCGTCCGGGAGCCGTTCAGCGACGAGCGGCGCAGGGCCGCCAGCGAACGCGCCAAAAACGCCGGATATACGCCGCCCGCAAGGAGTATATACTCCGAAAACGAATAAGAACCGAGCGCCCGCACAGGAAAGCCTACCCCTGCGCGGGCGCTGCCATTTTAGGGGCATTTACCCCATGAAAGGAGGCAAAAATGCCAGAGAAACCCGGTAAAAACAGAGAACAGCTCAAGGAGATCACCGACCGCATCGAGGCGGGTATCCGCGACATCTTTGAATCCGGCGATATGGAAAAGTACCGCAATTACCTGCGCACCATGAGCCGGTTTCACAACTATTCCCTCAACAATCAGGCGCTCATCCACTTGCAGCGCCCGGACGCCACACTTGTGGCGGGCTACAACCGCTGGCGGGACAAGTTCTCCCGCCATGTGCTGCGGGGCGAGAAGGGCATCACCATCATCGCGCCCACGCCGTATAAGAAGAAAATCGAGCAGGAAAAGCTCGACCCGGACACCAGGCTGCCCATTCTGGACGCGGACGGCAAAATCGTCACCGAGGAAAAGGAAATTGAAATACCCATGTTCCGTCCGGTAAAGGTGTTCGACTACGCCCAGACGGACGGAAAGCCCCTGCCGGAGCGCGTGGCCAGCCCCGTCGCCAACCTGACCGGCAGCGTGGAAAATTATGAGGCGTTCATGGAGGCGCTGCGCCGTTCCTCTCCCGTGCCGGTGGAGTTCAAGCCGCTGTCCGCAGAGATGGACGGCTATTTCAGCCCCAAATCCCAGAGCATCACGCTGCGGGAGGGCATGAGCGAGGTGCAGACGGTATCCGCCGCCGTCCATGAGATCGCCCACGCCAAGCTCCACAACTATGGCTTGCAGCAGGCAGCGGAGCGCAGGCATAAGAGCCGCAATACAGAAGAAGTGGAGGCCGAAAGCATCTCCTTCATGGTCTGCGCCTACTTCGGCATTGAAACCGGCGCGAACAGCTTCGGCTATGTGGCAACGTGGTCAAAAAACGCCGAGCTGCCGGAGTTCCGTGCCAGTCTGGACACCATCAGCAAAACCGCAAACGGCATCATCACCGACGTGGAAAAGCATTTCGCGGAGGTTTGCAAGGAGCGCGGCATCGAGCTTCCCAAGGACACGGAATACGAGCTTGTCATCATCCCGCCCTCCCGCGCCGACGCGCTGGCCTTTGCCGCCGACTACGCGGCGTTCCTGCGCCGGGATCTGAACGTTCCCGACAGCGCGGACAGACCCACAGCGGAGGCGGTGGCGGACAGGCTGCTTGCCGGTGAGGACGCAGAGCTGCGGAAGGAGCTGGAGGATTTCGTCAAGCTGGCAGACGAGATCGGCATTGACGACGGCTCTCATGGGCTTCTGGAACGCTTCAACGGCCTGTTCCGCAGGGAATGGCGGGCTAAGAAGGAGCCGCAGCCGGAGGCTAAGGCGGAAATGGACGAAAAAATGACCGAGCTGCCGCCCCTGCCGGAGCTGGAGCAGGGCTATCCCATGCCGGATACGGGCATCGGCTTTTCGGAAATGTATCAGTACGGCTACACGGACGGCAACGCCATGCTGCCGCTGACCAAGGAGCGCGCCATGGAGCTGTTCATGCAGGACGTTCCCGTGTTTTTGCTCTACGGCGATAACACCGAGGCCATGGCGCTGGACGCAGAGGACATTTCCTCCCACACCGGCGTGTTCGGCGTGGAGCGCGAGGAATGGGCCGCGGTGCGCGGCGTTGTGACGCTGAGCGAACAGGCGGACACGGAAAAGCTGTTTCTGGAAAACCCGCAGGACGCTTTCCTCATCTATCAGATCCGGCGCGGCGGTGAATTGGACGCTTACCGCTTCATGAACTACGACTACTTGCAGAGCAAGGGCGTCACGCCGGAGCGCGGCGGCTACGACGCGATCTACACCGGCGGGCTTGCCGACTATGGGGACGACAAAACCAATCTGGATATGATTTATCAGCGGTTCAACGTGGATCATCCTGCGGATTTCAAGGGACACAGCCTGTCGGTCAGCGACGTCGTTGCCTTGAAGCAAAACGGCGTAGTATCCTGTCATTACGTTGACAGCATCGGCTTCCGGGAGCTGCCGAACTTCCTGAAGCCGGAGAATTATCTCAAAAACGTGGAGATGCTGCTGGAGGACGACTACGGCATGATCGACGGCATCATCAACAACGGCCCTAAGCAGCCCACCGTGGCCGATTTGGAGGCGCAGGTCAAGGCGGGCTTTTCCATTTCCTTGACGGAGCTGGCTGCGGCCTCCCACCGCGAACAGAAGAAGCCCTCCGTGCTGGAAAAGCTCAGGGAAAGGACGCCGGAGCAGGCGAAAAACAAAACAGCGCCCAAACGGAGCGCGGAAAGAGAGCTTTGATATGAAGGACAAGCATTTTACCAACGATGAAGTCAGCCTCATGAGCATCTACAACGCGGCAGGCACCCGCGAGGGCCTGATCGCGGCCCTCACAGAAATGCGGGGGTATCTGAACGCGGAGGAGGCCGAGCTGCGGGAGCTGACGGACAGCGCCCTCGCAAAGCTGCGCGGCATTACCGACGCGGAATACGCCGCCCTTGACCTGACGCCGGATTTTGACCTCTGAGCAAAGCTGACTGTTTTACGGTCAAGAGCCGGAAAAATCGCAGATTCGCCGCTGGGAGTGCGCCGGATGAGGAATGTATCATCCGGCGCGTTTCTGTTTGAAAATCGCCGTTTTTCCCAAGTCATGAGCCGGAGAAAATACCCCAAAATCGCGTCTGCTTCGCGCAGGAGGCGCAGAAAGGCCATTTATGAGAACAGGACTGACAAAAGCGCAGAAAATCACGGAAATCACCTTTGACGAAAAAGAACCCCTTATCCATATCCGCACCCACAATACTGACCTCAAGAACCGCCTTGCCGCCTATGCCGCGCAACACCCCACAGAGTGCTGTCAACTGGACGCAGACCCCGACACAGGCGGCATGGAGTTCAGCATCCGCAAGGGGCGCTTGTCCTTCCGCCTGACCGCGCCGTACGGCAAGAAACGGAAACAGGCGGCGAGCGAGGCGGCGAAAAGAAACGGCTTCACCAGAAAACCATGAGAGGAGGATTTTGCTTATGCCAAACAAACTGCAAGCCTACGCGGAGCAGGCGGAGCGCACCGCGCGGCAGATCACCGGCAGCCATTTAGCGTGGACGGCGTTCCTGACCACCGCCGCAAGGCTGTATAAGTACCCCTACAACGAGCAGCTCATGATCTATATGCAGCGCCCGGAGGCCACCGCCTGCGCCGAGTACGACTTCTGGAACGAGAAAATGGGGCGCTATGTCCGGCGCGGCAGCACGGGCATCGCCCTCATTGACGCTACCGGCTACAAGCCAAGGCTCAAATACGTCTTTGACGTTTCCGACACCGGCGGCAAGGAAAACGCCCGCCGCGTCAACTTGTGGGAGCTGAAAGACGCGCATACCGACAGCGTGAGCGCCATGCTGGAGCGTAATTACGGCGTTTCCGGCAAAAACGGCCTTGCGGAGCAGTTCGAGAGCGTCGCTTCTCAGCTTGCTGCGGAATACTGGCGCGACCATTCCCGCGACATTCTCGGCATCGTTGCGGATTCCTATCTGGAGGAGTATGATGATTACAACATCGAGGTGGCGTTCAAAAACGCCGCGGCGGTCAGCATCACCTACTCCCTCATGTCCCGCTGCGGGATGCGGCCGGAGGATCACTTTGAACACGAGGATTTTTTCAGCATCTTTGATTTCAACACCCCGCGCACGGTGGCAGCCCTTGGCACGGCGGTCAGCGAGATCAATGAACAGGTTTTGCGGCAGATCGAAGTCACCATACGAAATTATGAGCGCGAACACAGCGCGGAAAGGACGGCAGAGCATGGAGAACAACCTGACTTACACGATGAACGGAGATTACATGATTCCCGACCTGAAGATCGAGGTGCCGGAGCAGCCCCTCGGCAAGTACGGACGGATGCGCCAGAAGCACCTGAAGGAGCATCGGCCCATTCTCTGGAATCAGATGATCTTGGAGGAAACCCTGTTTCCGCACCTGCTGGAGATCGAGCAGGCGGCGCAGAGCCGCTTAGAGCAGATGATGCCGGAGCTGGCGGCAGAGGCCGGAGCGACGGAGAGCCTGAAAGCTCGCGACCCGATGAAATGGGTGGGCCTGATGAACACCTGCAAGGCGCAGGCGGAGGAAGTGATTCTCGCGGAGCTGATCTACGCATAACAGAACACCCCGCACGGGGCGGTCAGCTATCCTTTTTCCCCACCGAAGCGGAACAGATTACAGCCATAGAAGAAGCGGAGAGCGTTGCGCAGACGCCCTTCGCTTTTTCCGTTTCTCAGGCGCAGCTTGACCATGTGCTGCGGCTGGGCGGCAACGAGGACGATACCCGCATGGTCATTGCCGCCGCGTTCCAGAAGCAGAAGTCTGTGGAGGACATTGCCGCGCTGCTGCAAAGCACCTTTCACGGCGGCAACGGCTTTAAGACGCCGGAGGGCGAGCTTTCCGCGTGGTACGCCGTAGACGGCATCCACATCGCCCCCGGCAGGAGCGCGGAGTATGTGCGCAGCGCACAGGTAATCGCATGGCAGGACGCCGCCGCGCGCATTTCTGAGCTTATGGACAGCGGCGCGTATGCCTCCAACGTGGAGCTTGCCGAGGCAGGGCAGCATGAGCGGATGCAGCTTGCCCAAGCCCTCTGGTATCTGAAACACGACCTCAGCGACGAGGCGCGGGAACAGGGCTATCTCTCCTGCATGGATACGCTGCGGGGCGGCGGATTCCCTGATGAAACGGCGCGGCTGGCGGAGCAACTGACAAACACAGATTTACGTGAAACGCTCTCCGGCGAGTTCGCGCAGTTTTATGCCGCACATGAGCAGGACAGAAGCCTGCTGCGATTCCATTACCACAAGCTGGAGAACATCTGGCAGAGCCTGCGGGACCTGTCCTTGCCCCGCAGGGAGTATTCCTCCGAAATAACCGCAGTGCCGGAGCTGGCACGCTTCATCACGGAGGACGAGATCGACCACGCGCTGGATCGCGGCAGCGGTGTCGAGGGCGGCAAGGGCAGGATCTACGAATACTTCACCGCCGACCATACCGGCAAGGAAAAGGCAGCTTTCCTCAAAGATGAGTACGGCATAGGCGGGCGCTCCCATGCCGTTTCCGGTGCATCCCATAGTGATGAAAGCCACGACAGCCGCGGAATTGTCCTGAAAAAAGCAGACTGCGCCAATGTGGAGCTAAGCTGGACGAAGGTGGCCGCAAGGATTGACAGCCTCATTCAGAAGGACCGTTTCCTGACCCCGGAGGAAAAGGCGCGCTTTGAGCAGCTTC
>OLNZ01001688.1_pt1 | contig 14855 bp, 14 predicted proteins | sample 1672981 | NCBI WGS metagenome assembly OLNZ01 (sample SAMEA3136743, study PRJEB25190) | human gut metagenome | biome: human gut; feature: human-associated habitat; material: faeces | place: Austria | collected 2013 | reverse complement strand
AGAATTTTCTTTAGCAAGTGTATCAAAATCTTCACCTTTACCTAATTTTTTAATTATTTCTTCAGCTTTTTTCTTAGCTTCTTCATCAGTTAAACCATCTTCTGAATCTGTATCAACTTTTATAAGAATGTGTTTAGCACTGATATCTCCAACGGTATTTTCTTCATAATATTTTTTTATTTCATCATCTTTAATACTGTCTTTAATTTGATCTTCAATAGCTTGATTTCTTTGATAGTTTAATATGAAATATTCTTTTAAATCATTTTCACTTTCATATCCTGCATTTTTTAAAGTTTCTTCCCAACTATCAGAATATTGTGATTTTAAACTTTCTATTTGATTTGCTGCTTGTTTTTCAATAGTAGCATTATCTTTATAGATAGTATCAAGTATTTCCTTATCTACCATATCAAGTGCAGTAGAAATTCCATATTTATCTCTTAACTTTTTATAAATATCGTTTGCAGTTATATTAGTACCATTTACAGTAATTGCTACATCTTCACCATTTTTTAATTTCGCATTACCACATCCAGTTAATAATATTGTGCAAATTACAGCAAAACTTACTAACATTATTTTTTTCTTCATTTTTTCCTTATCCTCCTTTAATAATGCACATATATATAATAACAAAATTATAAAATAAAAACAATATTTTTCAAAATATAATCACACTATTCGTACTTTTGCCATAAAATAATGTGAATAATAAAAAAGGAGGAATGAAAATGACACACTCATGCGGATCAGGTGCTGGCATAATACTAGTACTATTCATACTATTAGTAATAATAATAGGTGCTTATATCTAAATAAATTAAGTTAGGAGGTAATTTAAATGGGATGTACAAATACAACATGTACTAATACATGCACACAAACATCACGCGGATGCGGATATGTAACAATAATCGTACTTTATATCTTACTTGCTATAATACTTAGTTCATTCGTTTGCTAAAAAAGTTCAAAAGAACTTTTTTTCTTTGAAAAATTTGACAAAAATACACTATTTTGGTAATATATATCGCACCAAAGGGGGAAATAATATGATAAAAGACAGTGTTCAAATACCAAGTTGGGTAAATTCTGGTAATGATGAATATGTTACTAAAATTGCAGAAGGAATAGCAAGTGGTAGAATTGAAATGTATGCTGAAGAAAAAGTTGGTAAAAGTACTGTAGGATTTAGAAGAGTTCGTTTATATGATGATATAATTGAAGAAAGAGAAGAAACAAATGATGAGTATAAAGAAACAATACAAAAATATAAGACTGCTAAAAAGCATTTAAATTTAATTAAAATGTTAAAATTAAATTCTGAAAAGAAACAATTAAAAAGAATGCTTGACTCATTAGAAAAAGAATCATCATATATATCATATATTACAGATTCTGATGAAGAACCAAGTTTTATTTTATGCAAAGAAGATTTAGCACAAACAGCAAGAGATATTAAACCATTTCAAATGTAAAAAAACTGATTAACCAATCAGTTTTTTATATACTTCTTCAACACTTATACCATTATTTTCTTTATAATATGGTTTTAAATGCATATGATAATGTTTTACCTCTTGAACATCACCATTATTTTGCATTATACTCATTCCATCAATATTTAATTTCTCTTTTAATAATATATGCATTTTTTTAGCAATTTCATTAATATGAGTTAATGTATCAATATCAATATCATCTAAATTTTCAAAATGTTTCTTAGGTATTATAAGCATATGTCCAGGGCTCATAGGATTAACATCTAAAAATACTTTTACAATATCATCTTCATAAATTGTGTATGAAGGAATGTCCCCTTTAATAATTTTACAAAAAATACAATCCATTTTTATCATCTCCTCTAATAATTTTAACAAAAAACACTAAAAAAATATATAGTTTTATGGTAAAATAATAATGTTTGGAGATGATGTTATGCTTAAAATTGAAAATTTAAATACAAGTATAGATGGTAAAGATATATTAAAAAATTTTTACTTAAACATAAATGCTGGTGAAGTACATGCCTTAATGGGACCAAATGGTACAGGAAAAAGTACTTTATCGAAAGTTATTTTAAATAACAAAAAATATAAAAAGTTATCTGGGAAAATAATGTTTGATGACGTAGATATAACAAATATGTCCACAGATGAAATAGCAAGAAAAGGAATCTTTTTATGTAATCAACTTCCATGTGAAATAGATGGAGTAACAACTGCTGATTTTTTAAGAACTGCATTAAATGAAAAAGAAGAAGTTTCATTATATCAATATATAAAAAAAATTGATAGCGCAGTAAAAGACTTAAAAATGGATGAAAATATGATTCATAGAAGTATGAATAAAGGTTTTTCAGGTGGAGAAAAAAAGAAAAATGAAATACTTCAATTAAAAGTATTAGAACCTAAATTCATAATACTTGATGAACTTGATTCAGGACTTGATGTAGATAGTTTAAAAATTGTTTGTGAAAATATAAATAGTTATTTAAAAGAACATGAAAACACATCAGTACTTATAATTACTCATTATCCTAAAATACTACAATATATAAAACCAGATTATGTACATGTTATGGTAAATGGAAATATCAAGAAAACAGGAGATGCAAGTCTTGCTCTTGAAATAGAAGAAAAAGGATATGATGCTTACAAAAATAGTGCAAGTATCGTAAGTGAATAATTGATATATGAATAATATATTAATAGAAAAGAGTAGTATTGATTTTGAAGATAATGGAGAATTTATATTAAAAGAAAATGGTAATAAAGATATAAGAGTAAATGATAATGTAGATATTACGCTTACTATAATTAATGAAGAAGATAAGGATGTAAGTTATAATTTTGATATTAATGAAAACTGTAACCTTGTATTTAATATATTTGATGCATCAAAAAATATAAATAGAAATATAAATGTAAATATTAATGGAAAAAATTCAAATGTATTAATTAATATTTCATCTATTTCATTAAATGAAAATAATTATGATGTTAGTATTCATCATAATAATAAAAACTGCACAAGTAATACAAATATACATGGACTTACAATAGATAATAATTCCATATACATAAAGAACAATGGATATATACCAAATGGTTCAGAAAAAAGTATTTTACATCAAGACAATAAAATTATTGTTATGAATGATAATAAATCAAAAATAGAACCTAATTTATTGATGAATATGATGTAGAAGCATCACATGGTGCGTATATTGGTAAATTTGATGAAGAAGAATTATTTTATTTAAATTCAAGAGGACTAGATGAAAATAAATGTTACGAACTTTTAATTAATGGATTTTTATTAAATGAATTTAATATAACTGATGATGTAAAGGATGATTTAAAGAAAATTATTAAAAAGTATTGGAGGTGAAAAAATGAATTATAGAAAAGACTTTCCTATGCTAGAAAAAGATATCGTATATTTTGATAATGGTGCGACAACATTTAAACCAAATTGTGTAATTGATAAGATGTGTGATTATTATAAGAATTATTCATCTAATGCACATAGAGGTGATTATTCACTTAGTTTAAAAGCAAGTGATGAATATGAAAATGTTAGAGATAAAGTAAAAGAATTAATTAATGCTAGTAGAAGAGAAGAAATAATATTTACTAGTGGTTCAACTGAGTCATTAAATGAAATAGTTAATGGATATTTTAAGTATAATTTAAAACCAGGTGATGAAGTATTACTTACAAAAGCAGAACATGCATCAAATATACTTCCTTGGTTTGAACTTGAAAATGAAATGGGTATAAAAGTAAACTATATACCTTTAACTAGTAATCATGAAGTAACAATGGAAAATGTTATAAAAAGTATAACGGATAAAACAAAAGTAATCTCTATTGCGCATATATCAAATGTTATAGGTGATGTAAGACCAATAAAAGAAATAATAAATTATGCACATAAAAAAGGTATATTAGTAGTAGTTGATGGAGCACAAAGTGTAGGTCATACAAATGTAGATGTACAAGATTTAGATATAGACTTTTTAGCTATATCGGCACATAAAATGCTTGGACCAACAGGTGTTGGTGTACTTTATGGTAAGTATGAATTACTTGATAAAATAAAACCTACTAAAGTAGGTGGTGGTATGAATATTGCATTTGTTAGTCCTAGTGAAATAGAGTATAAGGAACTACCTTATAGATTAGAAGCAGGAACAGGAAATATTGCTGGTGTTATTGGATTTGGAAGTGCGATTGACTATATAAATAATATAGGTATAGATAACATAGAAGAATATTGCGATGAATTAAAACACTATATTATAAATGGTTTAAAGAAACTAAAAAATGTAAAAATATACAATGAAAATGTAGAAGGTGCTACAGTAGCATTTAATATAGATGGTGTATTTGCGCAAGATACAGCAATATACTTAGATAAATATAATATATGTGTTAGAAGTGGAAGCCACTGTGCAAAAAAACTAGAAGATGAACTTGGAATAAAAAATACATGCAGAGTTAGTATATATTTTTATAATAATAAAGAAGATGCAGACAAATTAATAAAAGCATTAGATAATGATAGAATATTAGAAGAAAGTTTAGGTGTATAAAAATGGATCCAAATTTTAAAAGAACATTAATATTAGAAAATTATGAAAAACCTTTTCATAAAGGACTTGTAGATGATAGTACATATTTAAAAGAAAATAAAAATAATTCATCTTGTATTGATAATTTTGATATACAACTTAAAATGAACGATAATAAAATAGAAGATATAAGATTTGAAGGAGAAGCGTGTGCAATCGCAGTATCATCGGCATCTATATCAATTCAAAAATTAATTGGTAAAACAAAAGAAGAAGCACTAAAGATAATAGATAACTATGAAAAAATGATTAATGAAGAAGAATATGATAAAGATTTATTAGAAGAATTACTTGCGTATGAAGATATATATAAACAACCAGCAAGAAAAAAATGCGCAACACTCGCAATACTTGGAATAAAAGATTTAATAGAAAAATAGGAGGTAATTATGAAGGAAGTAAAATTCGAAAAAGGTTTAGATGAAGAAAAGGTAAGAAAAATATCTGAATTAAAAAATGAACCAGAATGGATGCTAGAATATAGATTAAAATCATATAAAGATTTTATAAATAAACCTCTTCCTTCTTTTGGACCAGAGATAAATATTGATTTTAACAATATAACTTATTATAAAAGAATTGATAATGAAGTGCATAATTCTTGGAATAGTGTAGATAAAAATGTTAAAAAGACATTTGATGATATTGGAGTAATAGAACAAGAAAAAGAATATTTAGATGGACTTGGTGTTCAATATGATAGTGAAGCAATATATCATAATATGATTAAAGATTTGGAAGAAAAAAACATAATATTTTGTGATACAGATACAGCACTAAAAAAATATCCAGAGTTGTTTAAAAAATACTTTGGTACATTAGTAGATTATAATGAAAATAAATTTACAGCATTAAATGGTGCCGTATGGAGTGGTGGAACATTTATTTATGTACCTCCACATACAAAATTAGATAGACCACTTCAAAGTTATTTTAGAATTAATACAAAAGATATGGGACAATTTGAAAGATCACTTATAATAGTTGATGACGATTCTGAAGTACACTATATAGAAGGATGTACAGCACCAACTTATACTACTGATTCACTTCATGCAGCTGTTGTTGAAATATTTATTGGTAAAAATGCAAAATGTAGATATACAACAATACAAAACTGGTCAGATAATGTAAACAATTTAGTAACAAAAAGAGCAATAGTTGATGAAGGTGGTACTATGCAGTGGATAGATGGTAATATTGGTTCTAAAATCAATATGAAGTATCCAGCATGTATTTTAAAAGGAGATAATTCTGTTGGTGAATGTATTTCTATCGCTGTTGCATCTAATAATCAAATTCAAGATACAGGCGCTAAAATGATTCATTTAGGTAAAAATACAAGAAGTCATATAATCGCAAAATCAATAGGTAGAAGTGGTGGAAATGCTAGTTATAGAGGTTTAGTAAGTATAGAAGAGAATGCTACTAATTCAAGATCAAGTATAAAATGCGATACTATTCTTTTAGATAAATTATCAAAAAGTGATACAATTCCTACTAATATATGTAAAAATGAGTCATCAATAATAGAACATGAGGCAACAGTTTCAAAATTAGATGAAGATAAATTATTTTATCTTATGAGTAGAGGAATTGATGAAGAAAAAGCAATAGAATTATCATTAATAGGATTTATAGAAGAATTTACAGAAGAATTACCACTTGAATATGCAGTAGAATTAAATAATTTATTAAAAAACAATTTTCAAAAAATGTGCAATATTTAAATTTTAGAAAGGAATTTTATACAAAAATTCCTTTTTTGTTATACAAAAATTCAATTTTTGAGTATTTTTTTTATGCAAAAATGCCATTTTTGTGCTTTGATTTCTTCTTTTTAGTAGTGTATTATACAGCACTGAAAGGAGGAAAATGTCATGTTAAATCAAATAGTAATTGTTGGAAGACTTGTTAAAGATCCTGAACTTAGAGAAACAGATTCAGGAAAGAAAGTAACTAATATTACTCTTGCTGTTCCAAGAAGTTATAAAAATGTATCTGGAGAATATGAAACAGATTTCATTGATTGTACATTATGGACAGGTATTGCAGAAAATACAAGTGCGTACTGTAAAAAAGGCGATCTTCTTGGTGTTAAAGGAAGAGTTCAAACAAGAGTTTATGAAAAAGATGAAGAAAAGAAATATGCAACAGAAGTAGTTGCGGAAAAAGTAACATTTTTATCAAGTAATAAAAATAAAGAAACAGAAGATAAATAAATCTGTTTCTTTTAGTATATTAATCTAAAACTTATCCAAAATAATATTTGAAAAGTATAAGAATTATAAATGTAAATAATAATTTCTATTTAGTTAACTTTAAACAATTACATTATCTAATTATTTATACTTTAACCATAAGTTAATGAAAGAGTGGTAGTAGTAAATGTTTATTGGATCAAGAGTTAGAGAACTTAGAAAAGCAAAAGGATTAACACAACAAGATCTTGCAGATATGATTAATGTTACAAAAGTATCTGTTTGTTGTTATGAGAAAGGAACTAGAACTCCAAATTTGGATACTTTTGTGGATTTAATTAATGCACTTGATACAACTGCAGCATACTTACTTGGTATGGATAGTGTAGTTGTAGCTGAAAATGAAGAAGATTATAAGGTAGTTCTTCCAAAAGAAGATATTCAAATTATAAATGAAATAAGAAAAAATCCAAAATTAGTAGAATATTTAAGAGAAGACCCTAAAAGAAGAGTTGAATATATTAGTAAAATAAAAAACATATAGTTATTTCTATATGTTTTTTTATCTATCTCTCCAGTTTTCATATTTCTTTTTTATATATTCCTTAGCGTCATCAGCGCCATCTTTAATTTTTTCCTTAGTATTATCTTTGATTTCTTTTACTTTATCATATTTTTCATCACCAATAGCTTCTCTTATTTTATCAAGAGCATTGTAATATGTTTTACTTGTGAAATCCTTAACAACCTCATATTTTTCACCAATATTTTCTTTATAATCAGGAGAAAAGGTCATAATAAGTGCGTCAATATCACAGAAAGTATTATAAACATCTTCTTTTGTTTCTTCTTTTAATTCACTAAATTTTATACCATTAATATCTTTATCATAAAAAATAAAATCTACCATTTTAATAAAGAACTCTCTTCCATATTTTTTTACATTCTCATAATCTTCTTTTGTTACATATAATTCAATTTTATTTTTATCGTCATTTATATTATCAATTATTTCATCATCAACAGATTTAGATTCAGTAGTTACTTCCTCTGTAGTCATTTCTTCAGTGGTGTTTTCAGTAGTTTTTTCTTCAGTGGTGTTTTCAGTAGTTGTAATTTCTTCTGTCATTTGAGTACTTGCTTCTGTAGTTATAATTTCTGTTGTTATTTCACTTGTTGTTTTTTCATTAATGTATTCAGTTGTATTTTGATTTATATTATTATTTGAATTACAACCAGCCAAAAGAGTAGATGCTAAAGATAGGTATGCTATCATCATTTTTCTTTTATTATTTTGCATAATATTACCTCTTTTCTAGGAAAGTATTATAACACCAATTTAATTTAATGTAAAATAAAATTAAATATGATATAATTAACTTATAATAGAGGTGAAAAAATGAATATAATAGATATTATAGAAAAAAAGAAAAATAAAGAAATACTTACATATGATGAAATAAAATATGCTGTGGATAACTTTATTGGCGGTGAAGTAAAAGATTATCAAATGAGCTCACTTTTAATGGCAATTGTATTAAATGGAATGAGCGAAGAAGAAATCTTTAATTTAACAAAAATAATGTTAGATAGTGGAGATAAAATTGATTTATCTAAAATAAATGGTGTTAAAGTTGATAAGCATTCAACAGGTGGAGTTGGTGATAAAACTACATTAGTAGTTGGACCACTTGCGGCAGCATGTGGTGTTCCTATTGCTAAAATGAGTGGAAAAGGACTTGGATTTACTGGTGGAACAATAGATAAGTTAGAATCAATAAAAGGATTTAACACAAATATAAGTGAAGAAAGATTTATTAATCAAGTAAATGATATAGGCATATCACTTGTATCACAATCTGGTAATTTAGTACCGGCAGATAAAAAAATATATGCTCTAAGAGATGTAACTGGTACAACAGAATCAATACCACTTATCGCATCTAGCATAATGAGTAAGAAATTAGCATCAGGTGCAGATAAAATAGTTTTAGATGTAAAGGTAGGAAGAGGTGCCTTTATGAAAACAATAGAGGATGCTAAAAAATTATCTGAGACTATGATAAAAATAGGAAATAAATTTGGTAAAGAAGTTGTCGCACTTATAACTAATATGGATTATCCACTTGGTTATACTATAGGAAATGCTATTGAGGTAAAAGAAGCAATCGAGACACTTGATGGTAACGGTGAAGAAAGATTTACAAAACTATGTCTTGTTCTTGCTTCATATATGGTATCAATTGGAAAAGAAATAAGTGTAGAAGATGCTTTAGATATGGTTACAGAAAAATTAAATAATAAAGAAGCACTAAATAAATTTAAAGAACTTGTTAAAAGTCAAGATGGAGATATAGATAGTATCTCACTTTCAAAAGAAAGTATTGATTTAATAAGTAAGGAAGATGGATATATTACGGATATAAATCCTATAGTTTTAGCAGAATTTATTAATAAGTTAGGTGCTGGAAGACAAAAGAAAGACGATATAATTAATTATGGTGTAGGTGTAAAATTAAATAAGCAAATTAATGAAAAAGTAAGTGTAGGTGATAAATTACTAACTATTATTTGTGATGAAAAAATTGATATTAATGAATTATATAGTGCGTTTAAAATAAGTAATGAAAAAATGGATAATCCAAAAATTATATTTGATGTTGTAAAGTAAAAAAAAGGTCAATAACATGGCCTTTTTTTAGTTTGCTTATATAGTGTAAAAATTATCTTGATAATTAAGAACTTGTATTTATTTATATTATTGATATAATTATAATGCGAGGTGTTTATGGAGTTTTTTAAAAATTTAAAATTTGCGTGGAATTATGCAAAAGATCAAAAGAAAAATTTAATATGGTTTATAATTGTTAATATTTTAATAATAGCCATAAGTGTTGTTGTACCAATATTATCTGCTAAAATAATTGTATATTTAACAGATAATGAATTTCATCAGTTATTATTAATTGCGATTATTATTTTACTTGTTGAATGGTTTAGAAATATTTGTAATTATTTTAAAAGACATAATAGTAATATTTTGTTTAGAGAGACATATGTGAATCTTCAAACTAGTTTAGGTAAAGAAATATTAAAAATAGAAAATAAAAGTATTGATAGTACAGGTTCTGGTTTATTTATTCAAAGACTTACTAATGATACATCAAAATTATCTGAAATATTTCCAATGCTTGTAGATTTTTTAACAAATATTATTACTGATGTAGGTATTTTTGCTGCTATTTTTATAATAAATAAAGTTGTATTTGTTTATATAATGGTTATGACTATAATATTATATTTAGTAGAAAGAAAAAGAGTAAAGTTAAGAAATGAAAATGATAAGAAATTTAGAAAAATGAATGAAAAAGTTTCAAGCTTTGTTGGTGAAATGGTTAGAGGAATAAGAGATGTTAAAATGCTTAATTCTGAAGATAGTTTTACAAATGAATTACATAATAAAGTTATTGAATTAAATACAGAAAGATATAGAATGAATAAGGTTGATAGAAACTATAATTTATATCGTGGAACACTTCTTGATCTAAAGGATTTTCTTCTTATAGTTTTATTAATATTTTTAATAGAAAATAAAGATATTACTATTGCTAGTGCATTAATAATACATAATTATTCAAGTAGAGTATCAGATGTAATATATTGGATTGGGTCATTACTTGAAAGAGTTAAGGATTTTAATTTATCAGTAGATAGAATTAAAGAAATAATGAATGGTGATAAATTTGAAAAGGAAAGTTTTGGAAACAAACATATAGATAAAGTTAATGGTGATTTCGAATTTAAAAATGTTACATTTGCTTATGATGAAAAGAAAATACTAGATAAAATAAATTTTAAAGTTAAAGCAAATAGTACTGTAGCATTTGTTGGTAAAAGTGGTGCAGGTAAAACAACAATATTTAATCTTTTATGTAAGTTATATAATATAGATTCTGGTGAAATAACAATAGATGGAATTAATATTAATGAATTAGATAAAGACTCAATAAGAGGTAATATTACAATAATTAATCAAAGTCCATATATTTTTAATCTTAGTATAAGAGATAATTTAAGACTAGTAAAAGAAGATATTACAGAGGAAGAAATGATAGAAGCATTAAAAGTTGCTTGTTTAGATGATTTTATTAATACTCTTCCTGATAAATATGATACAGTTGTTGGAGAAGGTGGAGTAAATTTATCTGGTGGACAAAAACAAAGACTTGCGATTGCTAGAGCATTAGTTCAAAAAACAGAAATTATTTTATTTGATGAAGCAACAAGCGCACTTGATAATGAAACACAAAAGAAAATACAAGAAGCAATAAATAATATGAAAGGTGAATATACTATTTTAATTATTGCTCATAGATTTTCAACTATATTAAATAGTGATAAAATTATGGTATTAGATAATGGAAAAATAACTGCCGAAGGAACACATGAAGAATTGTTAAAGAAATCAAAAGAATATAAAAAATTATATGAATCAGAATTAAAAAAAGATAAATAAAAAAAAGTTCATTATTTTGAACTTTTTTTCGTTAATATATATTTTGCATAATATTCTTCATATGTAATATTTTCTTTTTGTATAACACTTGCTGCTTTTACTCCAACATATCTAATATGCCAGCTTTCAGCAGAATATCCAGTTATATCTTCCCATTCCTTTTTATATCTTATTATATATCCATACTTATATGCATTTTTAGTAAGCCATTTATATTCTTCACCTTTAGTAGTTATTGTCCAAATATTAGCAAGATCAAGTGCTAAACCTAATTCATGTTCTGAAAATCCAGGTCTTGCAGCATATTTATCTGCTTTTTCTTGTCCATTTTCATCAATATAATTTTTGTATATTATATTTTGATAATTGTATCCTCTATAAGCAGATTCAGCATAAAATTTAACGCCATCTTTTCTAGATGCATTACACATTTCTTTAAATTTTTCATATGCTTCTTTTCTAAGAGTTAATGTTCCATACATATTATTTGCGTAATCATCTTCCATATCAACTAAATCTTTTGGTTCGTAATCTTCTGGTATTTCATAATATTTATTTGCAAGAGTAGTTATTTCGTCAGGATTTTTAATAAATTCACTATCTTCGTAATAAGTTTTATCCATATTTAATTCTATTCTAATAACAACATCTTCTAAACTTAAGTCTTTATGTTTTTCTTGATATTTTATATATCTATTATATTTTGAGTATTTGAATAAATCAAGTTTTATATATTCTTCAAAATCTTTACTATATTTTTTATCAAGAAAATCAGTAATTTGTGATTTATTTAGATTTCTAATTAAATAATCAATAGTGTTTTTATTATATCCTTTATCATATAGTTTTAATATATAATCATCAGTATTATCATTTATTTTTTTCTTTTCTTTTAGGTAGTTTAAAGTATTCTTTGCTTCAGAACCTGTATATTGAACCTCAAACATAGCATCAATTATGTCAGTATATTTTGTATTTGATAAATATAGTGGTAAATGTGCAAGCTTTACTCTATTAATAAGCACGATTGGAATTATAATAATAAGCACTAAAAATGCTTTTGCAAGATTTCTTCTAAATTTATAATTTGGTTTTTTCTTAGCCAAAATATCACCTTCCTTATTATCTTAATTATATCAAATAGATGTAATTTGTTCTACAAATTTTTCAAATAATTTCATAAATTAATATATTTATTCATAGTTTTTATTAGAGGTGTAATATGAAAAAAGTTTTAATAGTATTATTTTTATCTTTTATGTTTATTACAAATGTAAAAGCAGAAGACTTAGGGCTTACAGAGAGCGCTAAAAGTTCTATATTAATAGAAGCATCAACAGGTGAAATTATTCATGAGAGTAATGCAAATGAAAGATATGCACCTGCTTCAATGACTAAAATAATGAGTTTAATACTTATTATGGAAGAACTTGAAAAAGGTAATTTATCACTTGATGAAAAAGTAAAGGTAAGTGCGACAGCGGCATCTATGGGTGGATCTCAAATATATTTAGAATCTGGAGAAGAGATGACTGTTAATGATTTACTTAAAGCAATATGTGTAGGATCTGCGAATGATGCAGTTGTTACTTTAGCAGAAAGAATATCAGGAACAGAAGAAGCATTTGTATTTAAAATGAATGAAAAAGTAAAAAGCATGGGACTTAAAAATACTAATTTTAAAAATGCAACGGGATTAGATACTGCAAATCACTATAGTTCAGCATATGATATGGCTTCTATGGCAAGAGAACTTGTAAGACATAAAAAAATACTTGAATATTCTGGAATATATGAAACATATTTAAGACAAAATACTAAAAATAAATTTTGGCTTGTTAATACAAATAAAGTCGTATATAAATTTTACAATAATAGATTATTATAGTTAAACATAAATATTACTAGTATGGTATTTAAATTTAACAATAAATCTATTTTTTATTTACTTAAAAGAAAGTAATTATAATTAAACTGCATATTTTTCAAAGTGCTTATCTATACTTAATTAGAAAGTGGGGATAAGTATGAAAGAAGAAGTAATCACGAGAAACATCCAGTTAGAAATAATGAAATTCTTTTTACAAACTAGTATTCCTAGAATTTTAAGTAGTACCAATATCAAAACTATTTGAGAATAGGAGAGATAGAAATGGACGAAAGAATAATTACAGGTATATACATTCGTGTTTCAACTGAAGATCAAGCTAAAGATGGATTTTCAATTCATGCTCAACGAGAAAAATTAACAAAATATGCTGAGGCAAATGATTGGGATATACACGATTATTATGTGGATGATGGTATTAGTGGTAAAAATCTTGAAGGCAGACCAGAAGTAAAAAGAATGCTTGATGATGTAAAAAATGGAAAAATTAATAACATTTTAATTTATAAATTAGATAGATTGACTCGTAGTACAAAAGATTTAATATATTTAATTGAATTATTTGAAAAGCATAATTGTACTTTTAATTCTCAAACTGAAAAAATAGATACTTCTAATGCAGTTGGTAGAATGTTTGTAAAAATAATAGGAATATTTGCAGAATTTGAGAGAGAAAATCTTGCTGAAAGAGTATCTTTTGGATATGAGCAAAAAACGAGAGAAGGAAATTATACAAACACAAATGGCGTTTATGGATATGACTATATTGTTGGAGAAAAAGTTTTAGTTGTTAATGATCTTGAAAAAGAAATTGTTAATAGAATATTTGATGAATATATAGATGGAAAATCTTATTTAAAAATTGCAAAATTGTTTAATGCAGAAAAAGTACCTACTAAACGAGGTGGACATTGGGCATCTTCAACTATAAAGTCAATATTAGAAAATCCTTTATATTTAGGAAAAGTTAGGTATGGTGTTACGGAGAAATTAAAAGACAAAAGTTTTACTGTTGATGGAAATAATATTGAACCAATTGTTGATATTGATAAATGGAATAGAGCAAATTCAATAGTGGCAACTAGAAAACATTATTGTGTTAGAAGATATCCAAGTGAAAATTCTTATTATTTTCATATAATAAAATGTGGAAAATGTGGAGGCAATATATCAGCAAGACAGCAAACGCAACATGGCAAGCTTTATATAACTTATAGGTGTAATAATTCTGCTAGGGGTTTTTGTGAATGTGGAGGATTTTCACATACGAAAGTAGAAGAAAGTTTTTTAAAGTATTTAGAGTCGTTAGAAATAATGAAACCAGATAAAAGTATAATGAAAGAAAATAAAGTTTTAAATGAAAATAAGAAAAAAATTCAAAATTTGAATAATCAAATTGCAAAACTGAATAATAGAAAGAAAAAAATTAGAACACAATTTATTAATGAATTATTAGGGATAGATGATTATAGAGAAATGAGTAATGAAATTGATAATTCATTGAAAAGTTTAAATACTAGTTTAAGTAACATTGAGAAAACTTTAAACGAAGAAAAGGAAGAATTTACTTTTGATGAAATAAAGGATTTAGTTTCAAATATAAAATTA
>OLNZ01001685.1_pt1 | contig 14868 bp, 8 predicted proteins | sample 1672981 | NCBI WGS metagenome assembly OLNZ01 (sample SAMEA3136743, study PRJEB25190) | human gut metagenome | biome: human gut; feature: human-associated habitat; material: faeces | place: Austria | collected 2013 | reverse complement strand
GGACTGGAATACGGTGAGAGGGACATCGCCGGTGCCGGGGGGCATATCGACAAACATAAAATCGACATCCTTCCAGTACACATCGGTCCAGAACTGGCCCACCGCCCCGGCAATGACGGGGCCGCGCCAGACGACGGGATCGCTTTCCTGCTCGAGCAGCAGATTGATGGACATGACCTGGGTGCCGAAGCGGGAAACAGCAGGCAGCATGACCTCACCGAGGGTTTCGATCTTTTCCCGAAGGCCGAATGCCTGCGGGATGCTGGGGCCGGTGATATCGGCATCCAGGATGGCGGTGCGGTAGCCCAGCCGCTGCATACTGACGGCCAGCAGGCTGGTGACGAGGGATTTGCCGACGCCGCCCTTGCCGCTGACGACGCCGATGACCTTTTTGACGCTGCTCATTTCATTGAGTTTTTTGGAAAAATCCTGCTCGCTGCCGCAATCGTGGCCGCAGGTACTGCAATCGTGAGTACAGCCCATGGGGATGACCTCCTTTTGATTTTGGACAAAAAAATTTTGCCGGCAAAGCCGAAACCGGCCATGGAAAGCGGGCGGGCCCGCGGGGCTGGGGCTTTGCTGCCGGGGAGAGTGGGTGCAGAAAGTGGGGCGCCCCGCAGGGACGGCGGTGAAACCGCCGGGACGGGCGAAGCCCGTCAGGCCCGTTCCCGAAGGGAACGGGTCCCCTGCGGGGCGCCCTTCCGGCGGCTGTCACAGATTCTGTTCAGATATTAGTAAGCCTTACCCCAAATGATCATGTGCTTGGCGGGGCGGCCGCAGCAGACACAGGTAGAACCGAGATTCTCCTGCTCCAGCGGCATGCAGCGGCTGGTAACGCCGATCTCATCCTTCATCTTCAGCTCGCAGGCAAGATCGCCGCACCACATGGTCTTATAAAAGCCGTTGGTGCCATCAGCGACCTTGTGCATTTCGTCCATATCGTGGGCAACATAGGTATTGGCTTCGCGGTTGGCCAGGGCCTTCTGGTACAGGCTGTCGTGGATCTCGGCCAGCAGGCGGGTGATCTCGCTTTCGAGATCCTCCAGCTTGACGAAGGTCTTTTCGCGGTTATCGCGACGGACCAGCACGCACTGGCCGGCTTCGATATCCTTGGGGCCGATCTCTAGGCGAAGGGGTACGCCCTTCATCTCGTACTGGGCGAACTTCCAGCCGGGGCTGTTCTCGGAAAGATCTATGTCTGCACGGAAGTTCTTTTTGAGGCGCTCACACAGGGCGGAAGCGGTCTCGGCAACGCCCTCCTTATGCTGGGCGATGGGGACGACCATGACCTGGATGGGAGCGACAGCGGGGGGCAGCACCAGGCCGTTATTATCACCGTGGGTCATAATAATGGCGCCGATGATGCGGGTAGACATACCCCAGCTGGTCTGGTGAGGATACTGCAGGGTATTGTTGCGGTCGGTGAACTGGATATCAAAGGCACGGGCAAAGCCGTCGCCGAAGTAGTGGGAGGTACCGCTTTGCAGGCTCTTACCGTCGTGCATCATGGCCTCGATGGTGTAGGTTTCTTCGGCGCCCGCAAATTTTTCCTTATCGGTCTTGACGCCCTTAACAACGGGGATGGCAAGATATTTCTCGCACATCTCTGCGTAGACATTCAGCATGCGCACGGTCTCAGCCTTGGCTTCCTCGGCGGTTTCGTGCATGGTGTGGCCCTCCTGCCACAGGAACTCGGCACTGCGCAGGAAGGGGCGGGTGGTCTTTTCCCAGCGCATGACGCTGCACCACTGGTTATACAGCTTGGGCAGGTCACGGTAGCTGTGGATGATATGGGAATAGTGCTCGCAGAACAGCGTTTCGCTGGTGGGGCGCACGCACAGGCGCTCCTCCAGCTTTTCCTCGCCGCCCATGGTGACCCAGGCCACCTCCGGGGCGAAGCCTTCCACATGGTCCTTCTCTTTCTGCAGAAGGCTCTCCGGTATGAGCATAGGCATATAGACATTCTGGTGACCAGTCGCCTTGAACATGCCGTCAAGAATATGCTGGATATTTTCCCAAATGGCATAGCCATAGGGGCGGATGATCATGCAGCCGCGGACGCTGCCGTAATCGACCAGCTCGGCCTTTTTAACGACATCGGTATACCACTGCGCAAAATCGTCCTCCATCGAGGTGATCTCGGCTACCATTTTCTTTTGATCTGCCATAGTATTTCTTTCTCCCTTTCAGTAGGATATATACCTTTATATTATACGGGTTTTTGCGTCATTTGCAAGGGATTGCGGGGATTTTGTGGGGAATTGGGAGGCGGGAGGCCAAAAGAAACGGGCGGGGGAGGTACGGCCCGGACACGGCAGAAGCTTGCGGAGGATGCCGGCAAAAAAACGCCACGGGCAGGGGCTTCAAAATTTATTTACAATATTTCACCTTTTCGTCACGGCATTTTTACCGACCTTAAAAAAACAGGTCAAGCATTGTTCACAATTTAACGGTATACTAGGAAGCAGTCAAGGGGCCAGGCACCCCACAGAAAGGCAGGTCAGTTCCATGACATATCCGAACGACAACTTTAATGACCGCAACTTTACCACCGGCAATACCGATCTTCCCACCGGGGAGTATCGCTATGATAAAGACAGCATCCATCAGGATGCCGCGTCCGGGCAGGCGCAGCAAACGGCTGCTTCGGGGTATCATCCCTCGGACGCAAACAAAAAATCCACAGGACGGGGCAAGAAAGGGACGGCGCTGCTGCTGGCAGGCTGCCTGGTGCTCTCGATGGTGGGCGGCGCAGGCGGCGCTGTGATCGCTGCCAAGAGCGGCCTGCTGGGCACCGGTTCCACCGTTCTGTATCAAGGGGTAGAGGTCCCTTCCACCAACGGTTCCACCGTCGGCGTCAGTTATTCCGGTGTGGTGCAGCAGGTGGAGGACAGCGTAGTGGCCATCACCACCGAAAGTGTGGCGACCAACTACTTCTTCCGGCAGTATGTCACCCAGGGCGCAGGCTCCGGCGTGGTGCTGACGGCGGATGGCTACATTGTGACCAACTACCATGTGATAAAAGGCGCACAGCAGATCACCGTGACTGCCAATGACGGCAGCACCTATGCCGCCACCCTGGTGGGTACCGATGAGGATAACGACATCGCGGTGCTGAAGGTGGACGCCAAAGACCTGACCCCGGCTATTCTGGGCGACAGTGACACCCTGAAGGTGGGCGACGCCGTGCTGGCCATCGGCAACCCGCTGGGTACCCTTTCCGGCACCGTCACCGATGGTATCGTCAGCGCGCTGGAGCGCCAGGTAACGATAGACGGCAACAACATGACCCTGCTGCAAACCAGCGCGGCGGTCAACCCCGGTAATTCCGGCGGCGGTCTCTTTAATGCCAGCGGAGAGCTGATCGGCATTGTCAATGCCAAATCCACCAGCGATTCCAGCGGCAATGCCGTGGATAACATCGGCTTTGCCATTCCTATCAACAGCGTCAAGACCATCATCGAGGATCTCATCAGCCACGGCTATGTGACTGGTCAGATCGTGCTGGGTGTCAGCCTGGTGGATATCACCGATGAGCGCACAGCCCGCTACTACGGGCTGGACAGCACCGGCGTGTATATTCAAAGCGTGGAGTCCGGCTCCATAGCGGATAAGGGCGGCCTGCAGGCCGGCGACCGACTGCTGAGCTTTGGCGGGGTGGAGGTTTCCACCGCGGATGATCTGAAGGCAGCGCTGGCCAGCCACAGCGTAGGCGACCGGGTGGAGATCAAGGTCTCCCGCAATGGCCGGGAATACACCCACAGTGTGGTACTGACCGAATATGTACCCAGCAGCGCCACCAATTAACTTGCCAACTTCTCCATACTCCTTTTCAATATCACAGCGAAGCCTCCCCCGTGAAGAATGGGGGAGGTTTCGCTGGATTTTGTACTTTTCCTCGGCAAAAAAATATGTTAGAATAGAACCAGAAGAAAGAGCTGCCGTGCGGCAGCGCAACGATAGGAGGAATCCCCCATGAGATTTTGCCCGAACTGCAACAGTGCCGTATATGATGACCGGGCGGAGCTTTGCCCAGAGTGCGGCAAGCCGATGAACCAAAATGTATGCCCCAGCTGCGGCCGGCGGTTACAGCCTGGCCAGAAATGTCCCCACTGCAGCGACTGCCGCGCCCACGGCGAACGCTATACCGTGCGAAACCAAAGTCCCGAACAGACTGTCAGCGACGGACTGAGTATGTGGGCCTATATGGGGCTTATTCTGCTGGCGATGGTGCCGGTCATTGGGCTTATATTTATGATAGTGTGGGCATGCGGCGTGAGCAGCAACCCCCAGCTGGCCCGCTTTGCCCGCGGCATGCTGCTGGCCAAGGCCGCGCTGTTCCTCATCGGGATCATCTTCTTTTCTGTGATGATGGCTGCCATGCAGCCGCTGCTGAATGAGCTGGAGGACTGGCTGAGCTACTACGGCGATGAATACGGCTACTATGATAACTTTGATGATTCCTACAATTACAATTTTGGCGATGACTATAATGCTGGTGATAACGGCGATCTCTTTGGTGATGACTGGCCCGATTTTTACGGGGAGGAGGCCCCGGCTGCCAATGCCGCGTAAATCATAAAGCAAAAGCCCCCCTCCGGGTGTACCGGAGGGGGCTTTTTTATGTGGGATCACTTTTTGATGGTCTCGCGGCTGCCCTTCCTGGCAGCGGCTGCTACCAGCCCGCCCAGTGCTACGATAGCCAGAAAGTTGGGAATAACCATCAGCTGGTTAAACATATCGGAAAGCTCCCAAGCTAGGTCATTGGATACGCAGGAGCCGAGGAAGATGAGCGCCACAGCGATGATGGAATAGGCCGGGACGGCCTTTTTGCCAAAGAGGTATTCCACATTGATACGGCCGAAGAAGTTCCAGCCCAGGATGGTGGAGAAAGCGAAGAACATAAGGCAGATGGCCACGAACAGACTGCCGGCGGTATTACCCATGATGCTGGAGAACGCCAGCTGCGCCATATTGGTCTTGCTGACACCTTCGGCTGCGCCGGAGGCAAGGATCCCGTTGCCGGCATACAAGGTGGAGATAACGACCAGAGCGGTCATGGTGAGGACGACAAAGGTATCAATGAAAACGCCGATCATGGCCACAACGCCCTGCTCGTGCGGGCAGCTTACCTTAGCCATAGCGTGGGCGTGGGGAGTGGAGCCCATACCGGCCTCGTTGCTGAACAGACCGCGCTTGACGCCCTGGCTGATGGCCTGCTTGAGCGCAAAGCCGAAGCTGCCGCCGATGATGGACTGCGGCTGGAACGCATAGCGGAAAATCATACCAAAGGTTTCGGGGACAAAGCGGATTCGGGCAATCAGCACCACCAGACCGCCGATGAGGTACAGACAGGCCATCACGGGGACGATCTTTTCAGCCCAGGAGGCCACCCGGTGGCTGCCGCCCAGGAATACAAAGGCGGAAAGAGCAGCCACAACAATACCGATGACCCAGGTGGGAACGCCGGTGGCATTGGAGAGCGCCTCACCGATGGAATTGGACTGGACCATGCTGCCGATAAAGCCCAGCGCAAGGATGATGGCTACGGCGAAGAAGCCGGCCAGGAACTTGCCGAAGCCACCCTTAAAGGCACGCTTGATGTAATAAACCGGACCGCCGTGGACGCTGCCGTCCGCATTGACCACACGGGTCTCCTGCGCCAGCACCGCTTCCGCATAGATGGTGGCCATGCCGAAGAAGGCGATGATCCACATCCAGAAGATGGCGCCGGGACCGCCGATGAGGATAGCGCCGCAGGCGCCGACGATATTACCGGTACCTACCTGCGCGGCAATGGCCGTGGCCAGTGCCTGGAAGGAGGAAAAGCCGCCCTGCTGCTTTCCGCCATGGAGATTGATGTTGCCGAATACCCGGCGCATACCCTCGCCAAAGCAGCGCACCTGCACAAAGCGGGTACGGATGGAGAAATAAAGGCCCGCGCCCACCAGCAGGATGATGAGGATATAATCCGAGAGATAGCCGTTGATTTTTTGTACGATGTTGAGCAATGCTGCTTCCATTTGTTTCACTCCTGATTAAAATATTGCAGTGAAAAAAGGATAATAAAAAGGCTGCCCGTCTTTTTTAAGCGGCAGCCTCTGAAGAATAGCGAGCGATCAAACAAAAGATGCTTTGATGACCGCTCTGTCCTTTTGCCTGAGAGATTCGGCGGAAAAACCGCCTTGCACCTTCGGCACTCAACTCAATGAGATTCTCCAGAGCCCCCTCCATATTCAGTCTCTTACGATTCTGAATGTTTCTGCGGGGTCGCTATCGTTATTCACTTGATGTTATTCTACACCATTTTGCAGCTTTGTCAAGAGAAAAATGCAAAATGCGTTATTCTTCCGTGCGGATGCACCGCACCGTTACTCGGGCACGGCCATCGTAGGTGCAGGTAAACAGGGTAAGATCCCACTCCCCAGCCTGCATTTCCTCCACGGCGGTCTCCGGCAGGGTCTCCACCCGGTCCACCGTATAGCGGTAGGTCTGCCCGGCTGCATCGGTAAATAGGGCGGCATCCCCGGGACGCAGGGTGTGCAGCGCGGCAAAGTGCCGCCGGTAATTGTGCGCCGCTATGATGATATCATCCCCGGCCAGGGTACCGGCATAGCGGCAGGGTGCCTGGCGCAGAAAATCCATCTCCCATTCGGCCCCCACCGGCAGCTCCAGCGCCAGGGTAGGTAGAGAAAGGATGCCCAGATACTCCTCCCCCTCCAAAGAGACCGTCAGCTCTCCGGCGGGCAGGGTAGGCATCGGCGCTGGAGACTGTCCGATGCTATGTGCCACGGCAGGCAAAATCCTTTGGGTGGCCGCCGCGGCACGGCGTTCCTCCCGCAGATTAAACCCCAATAGGAATGCGGCGGCCAAAATGCACAGGCCGCCCAAAATGATGCAGAACCGGCCGATACGCTCTCGTGTCATGTTGGTTTCCTCCGGCGGCGCAGGCGGCAGCCCACCGCCACCAGCAGCACCCCTATGGCTGCCAGCAGCGTGATAGGCCATTGCAGCAGGCCGGTCTGCGGCAGCTTATCCCCTGGGGTGGGGGCCGGGTTATCCGGTATGATGACCGGCGGTTCGGGGGTACCGGAGCGCTCCAGCTTGGGCTCTACCGTTGCAGCGTACTGCCACCCGCCGCCCGCCTGTTGGGCCGGCAGCTCCAGCAGCACCGGGGTGGTGGTATAGGTGCAGCCGCCCTTTTGGTAGGGAACCGCGCACAACAGATACAACCCGGTGGGCAGCCCCTCTAATGCAGCTTTGCCATCAGCCGCGGTGGTAAGCTGCTTTTCTGGGGAAATGCTTTGCTGCTCCACCCATTGGTCCAGCAGCCCGGCCGCCTGCCGCCAGTCGGCGGCATCCCGCAGGTTCCCCAGCACAATACCGCTATCCTCATAGGCCGGCAGCAGGGTGTGCTCTCCCTGCGGAGAAAGCGCCGCCACCCGGTACAGCGAAAAGCCCATGCCGCTTACTGGCTTATTCTCATAGTGACAGTCAATGGTCAATGCGCACAGCGCGTCAGGATCGGCTGTCTGTGCTATCGCGGGGAGACACAGCAGTATGATCAGGATCAGGGCCAGAACGGCTCTGAGACGCTTTTTCATCAGTTCTCCCCCTTTCTACCACATTGCCCTCTTCGGGCCCGGTTTTCTTTTTCTTGCGGCGCAGCAGCGCCAGGATGAGCAAAATAAGCAGGAACAGCAGCAGCGCGCCGATCAGCAGCTTGCCCTTCCAGCCCAAGCTGTGTACTACCTGCTGGGTCACGGTCACTTCCACCGTTTCCTCCACGGTCTCCAGCGGGATGCGGTGCCCGCGCACCAGCAGCCGGTGGGTATTTACGCCGTAGGGCGTACAGGTCACCAGGGTAACAAGGTCCTCCCCTTCCACCGGGTACAGGTCCTTTACCTCATCCGGCTCCACCACCAGGATCTGATCCACCTCATAGAGGAGCTGCTCCCCCAAAATGCGCAGGGAAAAATGGTCGCCCAGCTGCATTTGGTCCAGATCGGAGAAAAGCAGCGCCGAGGGCAGCCCCCGGTGGCCGGAAAACACCGCGTGGGTGCCCTCTCCGCCCACCGGCAGGGAGGTACCGCCTAGATGCCCGATGCCATGCTGGAGGACCTCCTCCGTGGTGCCGTGGTAGATGGGCAGCCGCACGCTGATGCGCGGGATCTCGATGTAGCCCATAATGCCGCTGCCATCGGGATCCAGCAGGCCCCAGTAGGGGTCCCCCGCGGGCAGCTGCCGCCCGGTAAAGGCATCCCGGAAGGTGGGACTGAGGTTTTTATTGTATTCCTGCGCCGCTTCCCACAGCGCGGAGTGATCCTCCGGGGCAAGGGTCGTGGTGCTTTGGGTGTAGTGGGAGATCAGCTGGTTCTGCCGGTGCTGGTTCCACAGGTCGCTGGCCACCGGGTAAAATAGAATCCCCAGCCCCAGCAGAAAAATGAGGATGGCCAGCACGGTGCCCAGCCGGTTTTGTCTTTTTTGTTTGGCTTGTTTTGTTGTCACGAATGGTACTCCTTTGGCAGTAATGCAGCAGGGAAAAAACCGCAAACCGTTGCAGCGGGCTTGCGGCCTTTTCCTTGCCGCCCATCCCGCCGGGGAGAGAAAGAGGAAAAACCCGGCGGGACGGCAAGAAAATGAAGAGGATGGCAAATTACAGGGTGGTCTTATTCTGCTCCTGCTCGTCCTTGCGGCGACGGCGGGCAAACAGGAAGAACCACAGCGCCGCACCCATGCACAGCAGGCCGATCACCGTGAACATCACGGTGCCGACACCACCGGTGGTGGGCAGTACGGGGGTGGAGCTATTGAGAAGGTCGGCTTCAAAGCGATTCAGCGTCTGATTTACTTCGTCACGCTGAACAAGCGCACGGTCCGCCTCTTTCAGAGCGCCGAACACGCTGCCTTTTGAAAGGGTCTTGACCAGACGCTCGCTGCCATCCCGCTCGGCGGTCAGCTCCAGCTTAAAGCTGCCCTTGGGGGCATAGTAGCCGGAAGGAGTCTTGGTTTCCTGCACATAGTAGAAACCGACATCCAGGCCGCGGATGGAAAGGGTATTCTTATCATTGCCCATATTGGCATCCATTTCGGTCACAATGCCGGTACCGTCAGTAATCTCCGCATCGGTAGCGGGACGATAGTAGGCATCGGTCGTGGCAGTAGCGTCTACCTTTACCATGCTGACGGGGGTGTTCATCGTATTATCGGAATACAGGGTGAAGCCCGCACCGGCCAGGGGCTGGTGGCCGGAACCCGCGTTACTGGGATCAATCAGCTCATTGGATTTCTTAAAGAGGGTAAAGTCATAATTATAAACCGCAGCGGTAGAGTCGGCGGTCGTTTGGGTCTTGTCCGCCTCCATGGAGAATACATATTCCAGCTTGGCAGTTGCGGAAGCCTCAGATTTTGCAACTGCATCCGGGGCTACGGTGGCCTTGAAGTGGAGATAAATCAGCCCTCTGCCGGTGGCACTACGGATATTGCTGTAATTCAGCTCAACGGTCAAATTACCATCAGTACATGCGGGAGTCCCTATAAAGGCACCATTTACGGCATCGCTATCCGCATTGGGCAGGGCAGTCGCCTTCATGCTGCCCTCCACATAGTTCAGCCCGGCCAGCTGGCACTTCGCAATCAGCGAACTAATGGCCACATGCTCGCTCTCGTAGGCCGGGGTAGATACTTCCATATAGAAATCCATCGTTTCGCCCACCCGGCCACCGGCGGTTTCCTTCCATTCATCTATATCGCGGCTGTCATCATTTACCCGTACATTGATAGCTGGACCTTCCTCGTGCTTAAATACAGCGGTCGGGTTACCGGTGATCTCACTGCCGGCGGCATACACCCTTACATTCCCGTTCTTCACCTGCACAAACACGGTAACAGGCATATAGGTCCGGTTGTTCTGTTCGGTGGTGGAAACCAGCAGCAGATAATAGCCGGGCTCCAGAGTCATCTTAACCTCATTATTTGCATCGGCAGTCGCTTCCACCGGGTTTTGGGGGAAGGAAACCCCACCATGAGCAGAATCGGTCATGATTGCATAATTGATCATCAGTGCGGTCAAATGCTCTTTCGTACTTTCGGCAAGGTGCTCCTCCAGCGATTGTGTTTTAGAATCATAGAAATTGGCTGCAAAGGTCTCAAATTCCCTGTAAAATATGTACTCGTTGTAGTTCGCATCGTACTTCATCAACTGGTACGCCTTCACGGTATCGCCCTTGGCCACCCCGGTAAAGGTGATGGTTTTGTCGTAGGGGGTGGCCGCCGCAGCGGGGACTGCCATGGCCAGCAGCATGGCCAGCGCCAGCAGCAGCGTCAGGCACTTTTTCATTGTCTTTTTCATGTTACTTTCACTCCTTTGGTATCATTGTTATCCACAGCGGCTTCCCCTTGGCAGGGGGCGCGCTTATTTCACTTTCTTTCGGCCTGGCAGCAGTACCGCTACGGCCATCAGGGCCGCGCCCGCCAGTGTAAAGGGCACCGTTCCGGTGCCGCCGGTGCTGGGCAGAATATGCAGCTCCTTCAGCTTCAGGGTCAGCAGATAGGTGTATTCCTCCCCCTCGCACTGTTCCAGCTGCCATGCGGTATTCGCTGTATCCAAATAGGTCAGTGTGCCGTATTCGGCCTTTAGGTTGGGGGCGCTGTCCTCCGGCACATAGCCCGTGGGGGTGCCCGCCAGCTGGATGATATAATCCCCGGCAGGCATCTGCTCCAGCAGGGCCGCGCCGGCTTCATTGGTTTTATACAGCATCGGGCTGCCATTATCCCGCGTCACCCGCAGCACCGCCCCGGGGAGTTCCTCTCCCAGTGGGCCCAGCACTTTCAGCTTCAGCCGCAGCCGGGAGGTATTCTTCACCTCGGTAACGGTGGTGCCGCCCGGTGTAGAAATGGTCGCCTTCCCCGCCGCGATCTTCACCGTCCAGGTGAGCTCCGCCGCAGTGTAGCCCACAGGGGCGGTGGTCTCCCGCAGGTAATAGGTGCCGGCCGGCCACTTATCCTCAAACTGCACATCGCCGTTTTCATCGGAGGTGGCTGTTGCCAGCCGCTTGGTACATTCCGCATCAGCATACAGGGTAAATTCCGCGCCCTTTAATGGGTAGCCCTTTTCATCCACCTTTTCAAAGGCGATCTCGCCCCGGATGCCCTCATTATTGACCACCAGCAGAGCCTCCCGCGCAAAGCATTGCGTTCCATCGGCCTTCTGCCACCAGTGCTCCTCCCGGTATTCCTTATCCTCGGCCTGCCGGTACAGGGCCTTGGCATAGGTCACCAGGTAATCCGCGAAGCCATCCTCGGCCACACCGGGGTCACGGTAGGTGTCCCCTATTTCGATTTCCCGCAGCGTGTAATCAGCCACCGTGCCATCCGTAAAAAGCGGCAGATTTTCCCAGGTGTATTGCCATTCGTTTTCCTTGTTCAGCTCCACGGTATAGGCATCACCCGGCAGCGGCGCGCCATCGCGCCACAGCTCCACCGTCACAGGCAGCTTATCCCCCGTGGCGGGCCAACTGCTGCGGGCCGTCACACTGATGAGCATTCTGGGTACATTTAGGATGACCACATTGTCGGCATCGGCATTCTGCAGCCAGCTGCCGGTCGAGGGTGTTATCCCTTCCGGCAGCGCTTTTGCCTCCGCATGGTAACTGATATTCCCTCCAGTATTTTGGACGACCGTCACCTGCACAGTACCGGGGCCAAAGTACCCCGTCGGCAGCGTTTCGGTCAGGGTGTAGGTCCCTTCCTCCAGCCGGATGGTAAAAAAACCGCTGGCATCGGCAATGATCTTGCAGTCGGCGATCTGCTCGGTATAGCCCTCCTCCTGCACCACGCTGTAAAGGGTGGTGTTCGGCTTGCGGTACAAGACCACTTCAGCGCCGCCCGGCCGGGACAACTTATACTCTACCTTTGCCAGCCCGTTGCCGGTAATGGAATCCTGCGTTTTTACCGTCAGGGTACCTATCCCCACATATATGTTCTGCAGAGCCACGGTCTGCACCGCAGTGTTCGGCACATCGTTGCCGTAGGCCACCGCCGTAATAGTAATGCCACTTTCCTCCGGGTAGTCCTGATATCCCCCCGAAAGTCCCTGCGGGTGATTGCGGATGAGATAGCGGTTGTTCACCCGCCATTTGTCACCCTGCAGCGTATGGCCGGTTTCTTTTATCGTGTAGTCCCGCCGCTGCTGGGCCGGGACTTCCCAGGTGTAGGTATCGGCCTCGGCATCATAGCGGGTATAACCCAGCTTGCCCTGTTCCGTTACCGCCTTCGCAGGCTGCGGCACCAGGGTAAAATCGGTCACGCTGCTGCCGTTTTCGGTGTGGGAGACAGTAATGAGGAACTTATCCCGTACCTGTTTTATCGCCTCAGCATCCCCCGCAAAGGTCTTTGTCACAAAAAAGCGGGTGCGCTTGGCCACCAGCACACCATCGATATGCCAGCCATCGGAATGCTCAAACTTGACCATGTTCCAGCGGATCTGGAAGTAATCCGAATTGAGCATCTCCGCGGGGATCTCCACTCCGTCCACCTTCATGGTAATGGTATCGCTGTGGGCCCGCAGGTAGGCAAAGATCGTTTCCTCATTGGGGAGATCCTCCAGCCTACCGCCCTGCACCGGGTTATTCACCATGTTGCGGATCGTGTCATCCACCGCGTAGGCATTGTCGCCATTGGTTGCCCGCGCTACCAGCGGCTTTACCACACCCTCCGCATTTTTATTGGAGTACTCCGCCGGGATATTGTCCGCCCCCAGCATCCGGATGGTATATAGGGCGGGCGTATAGTCCTTTTGGTCCTCCCATTGCACACCGTCATCCACCGAGCCCCTGATCTCTCCATTGAGATGCAGGAAAAAATGTGTGGTAATTGGGCGTTTCAGCTTATCCTCGCCGCTCCATTTTGCCCGCAGCGTCACTTCGCCATCGCTGCCGGTATAGTGCTGCAGGTCTGCGGCAGTCAGCTTTGTACCGGGCTGCAGCAGCACCTCTTCCGTTATATTGGCCACCCGCCAACCTAAAAAGGAATAGAACAGTGAGCGGTTATTGGCTTTTTCGCCGGTCAGCTTTACCTCTATCCGGTCAATATCCGGGGCCAGCAGCGTGTAGTCTCCGTCACCCGGTTCCACCAGCAGGGTTTTTTTGCCCTTTACCATCGCGCTTTGCTGGGGCGCCTGCACCGAAGGCTCAAACTGGCCAATCTTGTGCTGCCAGCCGTCCGGCTCGGCCTCATATTTTATTACCAGGGTATCGGTATGCGGGTAGAAAACCACTGGCTGGCTGATTTTCTCGATGGTATAGGTCACACTGGTTTCGGTCTGCTTGGTCGGCTCCAGCTCCAGATGCGTTCCGGTCAGGCCATCCATGGCGTCCCAGGCCATACTGGACACGGTATTTAGGGTAATGCTCACATTCTCCCCATGGAAAGCGATCTTCGGCGCGGGCGGCTCCTGGTACACCCTGTTCAGGTCGTCCTCCACCGTCACCGTGTAGAACATATTCTCCGCCAGCAGCGTTTCGTTGCTCAGTTCTTTTTTATCAAGGAAATAGCTTTCGGCACCTTCTTTATTCGCGGGCAGGTAGTACAGCCGGATCTCGGTCCGGTGGCTTAGCGGAATCTGCCAGCCGCCGTCCTCACTCTTTATGGGAGCGGCACCTGCCCACATTTTGTTGGGGTCATAGCTATCGGTGTGCGGGAAGAACCGCTCCCCGTGATAATTCGCCGCCTTAAAGCCGTAGGCGCCATATACCTCCTCCAGCTCCGCCGCCGTTATATAGTAGCGGAGCTTTCCGCTGCCATCGGCATATTGCGCGGCGGTTTGCACCGTGGTCACCGGGTACCAGATGCCATCCCGTGCCGCATAGCATTCCACCGTGGCGGCCGCCGCACGGGCCTTGTCTTCAGCGGGCTGCGCTTCGGCCGGCTGCTCATCCGTCTCTTCCTCTTTTGTCATGGAGTCTTCCGGTTCGGGCAGGGCCTCCTCCGGAGCAGGAACCAGAGCCGGTTCTTCCTCCGCCGGGGCGGCATCCGCCACCGTGTAAAGGCCCGTTGGCAGCATGGTAAACAGCAGCGCCAGCACCACCAATAGCACCGAGGCCCTGCGGGCCCGGTGCCGGCGATGTTCCTTTCCGCTGCTGATTTTGGTATGCATTATTTATCCTTTCTGTTCTAATTTTTGTAAATATAAAAGCTGACTGCGTTCTTTTACTCAAGAATGCAGTCAGCCGGTCATGCGGTTTCCCGTTTAGACGCTTTACTTTGCGTCCCTGCCTTTCAGCAGGTTTGCCAAGGATCATTCAATTTATGGGAATCGTTCCTGTTTCCTTAGCGTTATCTTAACATCAACTCACAAAGAATTCAAGAGAATTTTTCATCAAAATCTCATTTTTCATTATTTTTGTTCAATTATTGCATTTTATTTGCTGGCGCTCATCTTACAATTGTGTGTTTTTCCTATATTATCGCCTTTTTCTCCTTCAGATATTGTAAAAAGGAAATAATATCCTTGCAAAAAAAGCCCGCGCTCCCCGCATCCTCCTCCATAGCAAAAAAGCCGCAAGCAAACCCTCCTCCCCGCAAGGAAGGGGTTGTGTGAAGGGGGAACCTTTGCGGGGTCCCCCTTCGCGTCAAATCAGGGCTGCGGCTCTCGCCTTTTAGAAAAGCCCGCGCTCCCCACATCCTCCTCCACCACAAAAAAGACGCCCTAAAGGCGTCTTTTTTGTGGTGGAGGAGGATGGATTCGAACCATCGAAGTCAGTGACAACAGATTTACAGTCTGCCCCCTTTGGCCGCTCGGGAACTCCTCCATATTCGGTTATGTCATGCGGTGGTGGAGCTGGTGGACGGATTCGAACCCCCGACCTG
>OLNZ01001673.1_pt1 | contig 14990 bp, 10 predicted proteins | sample 1672981 | NCBI WGS metagenome assembly OLNZ01 (sample SAMEA3136743, study PRJEB25190) | human gut metagenome | biome: human gut; feature: human-associated habitat; material: faeces | place: Austria | collected 2013 | reverse complement strand
GCTGTCTGTGTATCCCATGCTGCTGTTGCTACGGAATCGAAATCAGTCTGTCCGGAAACTACATTCAGTGTGCCTGCATCCAGATACGGTTTCAGAGTGTCATAAGCACCGTTGAAGAAGTATCCTGCATTGTTATCTGCCGGGTCACCTGCTGTGAACTCGATGTTATATGTTTTATCACCTGCATTGTCAAGATCCAGAGTATCGATTACGTACTGGCCCTGCAGAGTACCTACTGTATAGTTATCGAAGGAGATATAATAGGAAACTGCATCGGATTTGATCAGACGGTCATAAGCGATAACCGGGATTCCTGCATCTGCTGCTTCATCCATAACTGTGTTAAGTGCTTCACCATCGATAGCTGCAACTACCAGGAGGTTAACTCCATCGGAGATCAGGTTCTGGATATCATTTACCTGACGGTCTGTTTCGTTATCGGAGTATGTCAGCTCCACATCATAGCCAGCTGCTTTGAACTGTTCTTCCAGATAAGAACCATCTCTGTTCCAACGTTCCAGAGACTGTGTTGGCATTGAAATACCAATCTTTCCGCCTTCAGCTGCTGCATCATCTGCAAGTACCGGAACTGCACAAGATGTGATTGCCATTGTTGCTGCCATCGCTAAAACTAATTTTTTCTTCATAAAAGAAACCTCCCATTTTTGTTTTCGCTCTTTAGCTATTTCGTATAGCTTTTTGATGAAATTATAATACCATATGGATATATTAAACAAAATGGACTGTTTTTTGATATATCTTTCAATTTTTGTGATAAAAAAACATCCAGATGGCATGCATCTGGACATTTTCGATATGTTCATTAAAAAAACAATAATTTTGTGCTATTGACAGGTTATCTCTCACTACGTTCGTATCAACCTGTATGTCTCGGGATATTCTCAGACAACAGTCTGCTGTATGTTACCCCTGTTTACTCTTCTGCATCAAGTGTACGGATTCTCTGAACAAGTTCTTCACAGATTTCCAGTTTATCCTTACCGTCTGTCTCGATCACAATATCAGCTGCTGCCTGGTATTTCTCACGACGTTTTTCCATCAGGCCTGCAATAAAGTCAACGTTCTTGTTGCCTTCCAGAAGTGGTCTGTCGTGATTATCTTTGACACGGCTTAAGATTGTCTCCGGTTTGGCTGTCAGAAGTACAACACGTCCATTCTTCTTCATTTCGACTACATTGCGTTCTCTCATCGGCACACCACCGCCACAGGAAATAACTACATTGGTCTTGGACTGCATTTCTATAAGAAGTTCTGTCTCCAGATTACGGAAATACTCTTCTCCATATGTCTCAAAGATATCAGAAATGGACATTCCCTCTCTCTCGGCAATGATCTGGTCCATCTCTACAACTTCCATTGCGAATACTGTCCGCAGGAAATCAGAAATCGTAGATTTACCTGCACCCATGAAACCGATCAGTACAATATTGTAATCAAACAGTTTACGTGCCTGGATTCTCTTACTGTTTCTGGTAATTTCTTCAAAAACAGCAGTCACTTCATCTTTATGGCGTCTGCCTTCCATTCTGCGGTTCAGCCATTCTCTCTGTTTTGCTTCCTGCTCCGGCTGAAGGATCGGAATATCATTTGCTTCTTTGTAAGCCATGATATCTTCTACGATTCTGTTACGCATAAGTAATGCATCCAGCACGATCTCATCACACTGTCCAAGGCTCTCTCGAAGTACTTCCAACTGATTCATATGTATCGTTCCCTCTCTTATAAACAAATTTATCGCTGTGAACACTTTATATTCCCTTTGTTCACTGCATCACTATTTGCTCATTATAACAGTTATTTAGCACGTTAACAATATAAAGTGGGAACTTTTTTTATTACTCCGCATTTTTAAGCGCCTCACCCATCGGTACTTTCCGGATTTTTTTGTATTCCAGAAGTGCAACCACTGCATATGTCACAAGTCCGATCACAAACATCTGTACATAGATCATCGGGTCGATCCAGAGCGCGATCCATCCGGAGATACTCTGCAGCATCATTTCCCTGAACAGAACTTCCATGATCGTAGTCTCAATTGGAAGGCTGATCAGAAGGCACAAAACAACCACGATCGACGTGGACAAGATGTATAGCCTGCTGATCTCACCATTGGTATAACCAAGAATCTTCGTCATCGAAATCGACTGTGCATTTTTTTCAATTATGATCTTAGAGAGAAGATATATCAGGATCATATAGATTGCAACTGCAAATAAATTTACCATCCCCATCATACTTCCCATGGAGACATTCAGCTGTCTGCTGATCTTGGTCAGTGCATCCAGATCAATCACAGAACCGATGTAGCTGCTGTCGATATCTGTAATCTCTGAATTGCTGAAATATCCGCTGAAATAATCATCACCCAGATCAAAGGTCTGATTCAATTCCTCCTGTGGCATGAAAATACATAGACTGCCATTATAATCATAAATTCCACTGATTTTAAAAGTATACTCGTCATCCTCATATTTTTCTTTGAGTGTGATCGAATCTCCCGGTTTCAGCAGGAATTTATCTGCATACGCTTTTGAAATATACACGCCATCTAAAAAATCCACATCAATGTACTTGCTGTCATCGTGAACGCCATAGAGTGTTACTTCTTCACTTTTGTATTTGGTCGGAAGTGTGTTCAGTGAGTAAGCACTGAATTCTTCTGCGTCTTCATTATCTGTTTCTGCGTCATGTGCAAACAACAGCATATCCAGCATACTTTCAAGCTTATTACTGCCACCCATCACACTTACCGGCATTGAAAGCATATACTGGTATTTTGCCAGCATATTGTTCTGGATCTCCAGCTGGTAATGATCCAGTGCGGACGGGAGCAGAAGGCCAAACATCAGAAGCAGATTTGCAAATATGATCCCCACAAAAAGGACAAGATAATTGCTGATATTCTGAAAGATCACGCGTAGGCGGAATCTGTGAAAAATTTTCATTCGCGGACTGAGATAAACCGCACGTCTCTGCTTTCTGGAAGAAAGATCTCTTCGCAGAAATTTAAGCGGTGACAGCTTCAGCTTATGATGCAGGACCGCATAGTTAACTACAAACATAATTATTACCGGAACTACTGTCGTCATAAGAAAAGCTTCTGCATTCCAGATTGTCACATAAGTCGGCAGACTGTAGCTTCCATAATACATACCGGCACATACATCCTTAAATGCCGTATAACCTAAAATATTGCCGATCAGCGCGCCCACCAGCGTTACGATCACCGGAAGAGTCATATAATGCCGGATCAGCTCATTTTTTGTATAGCCGGATGCCCGAAGCGTTCCGATGACACCAGCTTCTTTTGCAATCGTATTACTGGTCGTGATGCCAAATACAAAAGCCATGATCACGATGATGATATAGAGAAGCATGATCATCATTGCCTTGTCACTTCCCATATCATCTCCAGTAAATATAATCGCCTGATTCTGATATTGCGGCACAAAATTTTCCAAAGTGACAACTTTTCCCATTGCCTTCATCAGATCTTCCGAAACATTCTTTTCCTCAAGTTCTGTCTGCGGTTTTTCATTGTAGGTCCATGCATAATTATATTGCAGCTTATCCTGATCCAGAGAATCAAATTCTTCATCCGTCACTACGCCTACTCCAAACTTTACAGCATCAAACATAGAATCGTTATTATTCTGAAACAAACAGCTGTAATCTGATAATGCAACCAGCCCGGTGATCGTCCAGGACTTTTTCCCATCATCCAGAGTATCTCCAATCTTCAGTGAATTATTATCTGCGTACATACGGTCAATTGCGATCTCACCGGTTTCTGACGGTAATTCTCCGTCCATCAGGCATACTTTATCCACCTCTGTACGATTCTTGAAAAAGCGCATTGTGCTTCCATTTGAAAGAGAATCTTCTATATAATAGTTTTCATAGATTTTGACACCTTCCTCTTCAATTGCCTCGCGCTGTCCTCGATACAGACGCTCTCCGGTACGAAAATTTCCATCTTCAATATTGTATTTTTCAAATCCTTCATCGTATGCCTGGATCATGCTTCCATCTGCAACCAGAAATCCGGACACCATACCGATCGTCGCAACCATCAAGATGAATACAACCAGATATTTTCCAATCTCCCCTTTCAGTTCACGGGGAATTCTTTTTCTCAGAGGACTTTTCATAGCACCGCCCCCTTACCAGTCAAGATCCATCGCAGGAATCTTATGCTCGTTCTGATAGTTTTTACGGATCATTCCATCTCGAAGTTTTACCACACGATCTGCCATGTCCTTGATCGCATCATTATGTGTTACCATGATCACAGTATTTCCGTATTTCTGGTTCACTGTTTCGATCAATTTCAGAATTTCCTTGGAAGTATTGTAATCCAAGGCACCGGTCGGCTCATCACAGAGTAGAATATCCGGATTTTTTACAATTGCACGCCCAATCGCGGTTCTCTGCTGCTGTCCACCGGAAAGCTGATTCGGAAGTTTCCTCTGATGCTCAAAAAGACCAAGTGTATGCAGAAGCTCATCCACATCCAGTGCCCGGTCACTTAAATAAGCACCAACCTCAATATTCTCCCTCACAGTCAGATTCGGAATCAGGTTGTACATCTGAAAGATATAGCCAAGATGTTTCCGTCTGTACTGAGAAAGTTTCTTTTCTTTCATATCAGCCAGTTTTTCGCCTTCGATAGAAATACTTCCACCATCTGCGCTCTCGATTCCACCGATAATATTCAGCAAGGTGGATTTACCGGAGCCCGACGGCCCCAGAAGTACACAGAATTCCCCTTTTTCAATATCCAGGTCCAGCCCTTTCAGAACATCTACTTTGCTGTCCCCGGTACCAAATGATTTCTTAATATCCCGAATTTCCAAAAACATAAGTTTCTCCTTTTCATACCTTTGCCAACCTTATCGGTTAGTTGTATCTATACTTATGTTAGTTTAGGCTATCCGTTTTGTCAAGAAAATTTGCTTCATCTAACTATTTTCGAAAAAAAAATCCGGCCCTGCACAAAGCAAAGCCAGAACTTTTTCTACATTATAAATTCCATTATTCTCTCTACAATAAATACCGCTGCACACGCGAACAACGCAACCGTAAGAAGACTCTTTTCACGATATGCCACGATCAGTGCTACAATGAGTCCCGCCGCACCGGAAATGATCCCGCCTGCCGTTGCTGTCAGGATTGCCGGAAATGTCATAGCTGCAAGACATGCATATGGCACATAGTACAGAAAGGATTTTACAAACGGACTGGTGATCTCCCTTTTGAAAAGGACCAGTGGAAGCATACGAATCAGATATGTTACGCCTGCCATCACCAGAATATACAGATATACATTCGGTTTCATATCAGTTTGCTGCCTCCTTTTCCTCTGTTTCTTTTTCCTCAACCGGGCAGAAATGTGCTGCCAGCCCTGCTACCAGCAATGTCGTGATAATGATCACAAATCCGGTAGAAACTTTATTCAGTACCGGAACCACTGCAAATAACGTACTCACAGCCATCGCTCCGATCACTACGCCAAGAACGGCTCGATTTTTCTTTGCCGGTGGAATGATCACCGCAAGAAACATTCCATAGATTGCCACACTCAGTGCACTTACCAAGAAATCCGGAAGCAGGCTTCCAGAAACAGCTCCTGCCAGTGTTCCCAGTGTCCATCCCGGAATCGCGACACACATTACACCATAATTATACCACGGACTGATCCTTCCCTCCTGACTTGCACTGACACCAAAAATCTCATCTGTCACACCAAACGCAACCGCAAGTCTGTGTCCATTGGAAACACCTTTTTCCAGTTTCTGTGACAGAGAAAAAGACATCAGACAGTATCTTAAGTTGATAACCAGCTGCGTCAGTGCCATCTCCCACAGCGAACCACCGGCTGCAATGATTCCAATACCTGCAAACTGTCCTGCCGAGGTAAGATTTGTCAGTGAGATCAGAACTGCCTGCCATGCAGTCAGACCTGACTGAATAGCCATGATCCCAAAGGTAAAGGATACCGCAAAGTATCCCAGGCCAATCGGAATTCCATCCTGAAGGCCTTTCCCAAAGCTTGTTTTATTCATGCCAGTATCAGTCCTCCAGTGAATTCAGTACACGGAATCCATTATTGCTCAGTACATTCTCTGTCACAAATACATCATCTGTCTGAAGGATCATGATCGGAAGGCTGTTTTCTCTATGATAGGATGTATAAATATAATCCAGATTCACATTACAGTTGCCAAGGACCTGCAGTACGGTATTCAGTCCGCCCACTTCATCTTTCAGATCTACGGCAATGACCTCTGTCACACGATTCATATATCCATTCTCACTCAGAAGTTTCTCTGCTTCATCTGCCTGGTTTGTTATCATACGAAAAAGAGCAAACTCCGGTGCATCAAAGCATGCAAATCCATAAATATCAATTCCTGCTTCTGCCAGAAGTTCGGTGACCTTCTGAAGACTTCCTGCTTTATTTTCAATAAATACAATGTTCTGTTTGATCATTTTCTCTCTCCTCGTCCTGTGCATAAATAAATTAAAACTTGCATATTATACCAACTTTATCCATTATACTCACGTTTCTTTCAAATGTAAACCTTTGCAGTGGACAAAAAAATCCTGCGGAAATGTTCTGTACGTTTTCTTTCTGTACACCAAACCCTTCCACAGGACTCTTTTCAGTAGAACTTATCCACCTGTATTCTTTTAATCTAACTCTTCATCCACATATTTCTGAATATTGGATGCATTTACATATTTCTTCAGATGTTCTCCATCCGTAATGACCAGTGTCGGTGCCTGCATAATGCCAAACTGACGTGCCATATCCGGATTCTTCTCTGCATCAATGATCTCCAGATCTTCACCTTCCAGCATCTTCTTTGCCATGCGGCAGTTTGGACAGGTGTTGGTTGTAAACAGATATTTATGTGTTTCTACCGGCTCGATCTTGACATCATCATCTGTCACTGTAACCATACTGGTATGGACTTTCTTAAGTTTGGAGTGAAGCACATCATACAGTGTACGGTTCTTGTACTCCTGCGCTTTTCCATCATTCCAGTTCTGTACCGGACGGTAATATCCGGTAATTCGACTGTAAACCTCTGCTTTCTTTCCACATTTCGGACAGGTAAAGTGCTCACCACTTAAATATCCATGTTCCTTACATACGGAGTAAGTAGGTGAGATCGTATAGTATGGAAGTTTATAGTTCTCGGCAATCTTGCGTACCAGAGATGCAGCAGCCTTCCAGTCCGGAAGTTTTTCACCGAGGAATGCATGGAATACGGTACCAGATGTATAAAGAGTCTGCAGTTCATCCTGAATATCCAGTGCATCAAAAATATCTGAGCTGTACTCTACCGGCAGATGGGAACTGTTGGTATAGTACGGAGTATCTCCTTTGCTTCCGGCTGTACGGATATCCGGCCAGCGCTTACGGTCATGTTTTGCAAGACGATATGCCGTAGATTCTGCCGGAGTCGCCTCCAGATTAAACAGTTCACCCGGATATTCTTCCTGATAATCAGAAAGACGGTTGCGCATGTGTGTAAGAACCTCTTTTGTAAATTTCTGTGTACGCGGATCGCTCATGTCACAGCCAAGCCATTTCGCATTCAGACCGGCTTCATTCATGCCTACCAGACCAATGGTCGAAAAATGATTGTCAAAGCTTCCAAGGTATCTCTTCGTGTACGGATAAAGACCTTCATTCAGAAGTTTTGTAATAACCTCTCTCTTGATATGCAGTGATCTTGCAGAAATATCCATCAGACGATCCAGTCTTCTGTAGAATTCTTCCGGTGTCTTGGACTGATATGCGATACGTGGCATGTTGATCGTAACAACACCTACCGAACCGGTACTTTCACCGGATCCGAAGAATCCGCCACTCTTCTTACGCAGTTCACGAAGATCCAGACGCAGACGGCAGCACATGCTTCGAATATCACTTGGTTTCATATCACTGTTGATATAATTTGAAAAATATGGAGTTCCATATTTGGAAGTCATCTCAAACAGCAGACGATTGTTCTCTGTATCGGACCAGTCGAACTCTTTTGTGATAGAATATGTCGGGATTGGATACTGGAACCCACGTCCATTGGCATCTCCCTCGATCATCGTCTCAATAAAAGCCTTATTGACCATGTCCATTTCTTTTTTGCAGTCTTTGTATTTGAAATCCATATCTTTGCCGCCAACGATCGCAGGAAGCTCTGCAAGATCATCCGGAACCGTCCAGTCCAGTGTGATATTGGAAAACGGTGCCTGTGTTCCCCAACGGCTTGGTGTATTCACGCCATAAATGAAAGATTCAATACATTTCTTAACTTCCGGATAACTCAGGTTGTCCACCTTGACAAAAGGTGCCAGATACGTATCAAAAGAAGAAAATGCCTGCGCACCAGCCCATTCATTCTGCATGATTCCAAGGAAATTCACCATCTGATTACAAAGGACACTCAGGTGCTTTGCCGGCGCGGATGTAATCTTACCTTCGATGCCACCCAGCCCTTCTTTGATAAGCTGTTTCAATGACCATCCTGCACAGTAACCGGTCAGCATGGACAGATCATGAATATGGATATCCGCATTTCTGTGTGCATCTGCGATCTCATTGTCATAAATCTCGGATAACCAGTAATTGGCTGTAACTGCACCGGAATTGCTCAAGATCAGACCACCTACCGAATATGTGACAGTGGAGTTCTCTTTTACTCGCCAATCCTCGACCTTCACATAACTGTCCACGATCTCTTTGTAATCCAGAATCGTGGATTTCATATTACGGATCTTTTCCCTCTGTTTACGATAGAGGATATATGCCTTGGCAACATCACTGTATCCGGCCTGGATCAGAACATTCTCCACACTGTCCTGAATATCTTCTACGGTTACCTTCCCATCCTGGATCTTATTCTGGAAATCTGCAGTAACACGAAGGGCCAAAAGGTCGATCATATCTTTACTGTAGTTTTTTTCTTTTGCATCAAATGCTTTATCAATAGCTGATGTAATCTTTGCCATCTGAAATTCAGCAATTTCACCATCACGTTTTACTACCTGAAACATGTTATACATTCCTCCCTCTACTGCTTGCACCTGTATTATATACGGTCATATTCATACCGTGAATTACATGCTGCAGATTGCTGTTTTCTCCGTTCACAGCAACCGTGTAGAACCTATTGTAGCAGACTCTTATCTATACGTCAATAGACAAAAACACCATATATTGTGCTGATAATGCAAGTGCACAACTATATGGTGTTGTCCAATATTCACGTTTTTCCTTTATTTATGGGACTTTGGCATTACTGAAACAAAGATTTCTGCAGGTACTCTCGCCTTTACAAAAATTCCATCTTCCCGATATTCTTCTGAAAGCAGACTCCCGTACTCCCGGATGATCTGAATCTTACCAGCCTCTTTGTAAGTATATAATTCTTCCAGATAAATCTGGCTCTCTGCAAGGAGTTTTGCCAGAACATCTTTAAGTTCCTCCAGGCCCTCTCCGGTACGGGCAGAACATTTGACTGTATAATCCGCCCGAAAATCCCGAAGCGCTTCTCCCTGCACCTGATCCTGCTTATTCAGGAGTGTAATGATCTTTTTACCCGTCGCTCCCAGCTCTCGAAGTGTCTCATACACCGTATGCATCTGAAGCTCTGCCTGCGGATTGGAAGCATCTACCACATGAATGATATAATCTGCATACTTAGCCTCTTCCAGCGTACTTTTAAACGCTTCTACCAGATGATGTGGCAGCTTGCGGATAAATCCTACAGTATCTGTCAGAAGGATCTGCTGCCCATCTTTGAGTTCCAATACACGCGTCGTCGGATCCAATGTTGCGAACAGCTTATCTTCTGCCAGAATGCCGGCTCCTGTCAGTGTATTCAAAAGCGTTGATTTTCCTGCATTTGTATAGCCTACGATCGCTGCTGTCTTCAGATTTCCTCTGGTTCTCTTGCCTCTGATCAGTTCACGGTGTTTCTCTACCTGCGCAAGTTCTGCTTTCAGAGCAGATATTCTGGTACGGATCAGACGTCTGTCTGTTTCCAGTTTTTTCTCACCCGGTCCTCTTGTTCCGATACCACCGCCAAGTCTGGAAAGAGATTCGCGCAGTCCGACCAGACGCGCCGACCGATAACGAAGCTGCGCCAGTTCTACCTGGATCTTACCTTCGCTTGTGGTCGCACGACCGGCAAAGATATCCAGGATCAGAAGTGTCCGATCCATAACCTTGCAGTCCAGTTCTCTCTCCAGATTATTCATCTGTGCCGGTGAAAGCTCATCATCGCAGATCACCCCATTGGCATCATAAGCTGCCAGAAGTGCCGCAACCTCTTCTATCTTGCCTTTGCCGATATAAGTTCCAGGGTGTACTGCTTCACGGTTCTGGATCACTTTCCCAACGGTTACAGCGCCTGCAGTGGCCGCCAGTTCTTCCAGTTCGTCAAGCGATGCAGCAACATCCTCGTCCTGTTCTGTTTGTACACCGATCAGGATGACACGCTCTTCAATTTCCTTGAAATCATAAAACTGCATAGATCAGTACTCCTCTTCACCGGATTCATCAGAGCCATCAGAAGTATCTGTAGTATTCCCTGCATCGGAAGCCGCCTCTGCATCGGTATTCTCCGTTGTATCAGAAGCTGTATCATTACTCAGTTCACCATTACGTGACTGCAGGAATGTCAGTTCCTTCGCTGCATTTTCGTCATCCGGGAACATCTTGATATATTCCTGCATTTTGCTCAGAGCAGTTGCAAAATCCAGCTTTTTCTCATATACCACAATCTCATTGAACAACAGATCCTGCATTTCTTCTGTAGATGCATCTTCCAGGCCTTTGCTGATATTCTCCAGTGCGCTGTCATAAGAGCCATCGTCCATGTCACAAAGTGCCAGTCCATTGTAGCCTTTGGCCGGATCACTGTCATCCGCTGACACATACTGCTGATACATACTTCTGGCATTGGAAGTATCACCCTGTGCGCGGTAGACCATTCCCAGAAGAAGCATTCCTTCTGTACTCTTCTGATTCACAGCCTCCGTAAGTTCCTTCTGTGCATTGGAATAATCTTCCATGTAGTAATAGACTTTGCCTCTGTTACAATAATCCTCTGCATTTTTCGCTTCCGTCTTCAACGCTGCTTCAAGATATCGTGTACCATCCGCTTCCATATCTTTTTCCAGATATGCCTCATAGATCTGGATTGCTCTGTCATAAGTGGCATCTTCTCCGTAGGCTTCTGTAAAGTTCGAAGAAGCCTCATCATAAGAATCCATTGCCAGTGCCACACATCCTGTCAGATAATATGTCTCCGCATCCATGCTGTAGCTTTCAGCCAGTGTCTGACAATCCGCCATCGCAGCATCATTCAGTCCGGATTTTAATTCTGCGGTTGCTCTGTAAGCAAGCATATCTTTCTTAAGTGCTTTTCCTGCTTTTTCATCGTTCAGACCATTGGTCAGGCTGTCAATGGCATCCTGATAATTTCCAAGATGAATATTTGCGATTCCGGCCCCACGATATGCCTCTGCTGTTTTATATCCGGCAGTGATCGATGACTGATACCCCTGAAGGGCATAATCATAACTGCCCTGTGCAAGATCTGCACAGGCCTGGTCATAAGTTTTCTTTTCTTCCCCTCCACAGCCGGTCAGCATTCCAAATGTCAGTCCGGCTGTCAGCATCCATATGATTCTTTTATTTTTCATTGATATCCTATTCTACTACGAGTCCTTCTTCTTCCATTACACGAACAACGTTATTTACGTGTTCTGCACAGATTTCCTCTGTTCCGGCCTCTACCATGACACGAATCAGCGGCTCTGTACCACTTTCTCTTACAAGAATACGTCCATCTGTGCTGAGTGCTCTTGCAGCAGCCTCTACCGCTTCAACAACCTTCGGATTTTCTCTTGCAGTCTTCTTGTCTGCAACACGAACATTGCGGAGAATCTGCGGATAAACCTTCATTTCTTTTGCCAGATCACAGAGCGTTGCCTTCTGCTCCACACAAGCTTCCATGATCATAAGAGAAGTCAGGATTCCATCACCGGTGGCTGCATAGCGACTGAAAATAACATGTCCGGACTGTTCTCCACCAATACTGTAGTTATTCTCAAGCATATTTTCGGCAACATATTTATCACCAACTGCCGTCTGTTCATAGTTGATGCCTTCTGCCTCAAATGCCTTGTAAAGTCCCATATTTGACATAACAGTTGTAACTACGGTATTTCCATTCAGTTTTCCCTGAGATTTCAGGAATTTACCGCAGACATACAGAATCTTGTCTCCATCGATGATATTTCCCTTATGGTCTACTGCAATGCAACGGTCGGCATCTCCATCATATGCAAAACCAATATCCAGTCCGTTATCCACCACATATTTCTGAAGTACTTCAATATGCGTGGATCCACATGCTCTGTTGATGTTTGTTCCATCCGGATCATTGTTAATGACGTAAGTTTTTGCACGCAGAGCGTCAAAAACACTCTTTGCGATTGCAGAAGAACTTCCATTGGAGCAGTCCAGACCAACTTTGATATTTTTGAAATCGCGGCATGGAATGGAAATCAGGTATCCAATATAACGATTGCGTCCGGAAGCAAAATCTACGGTACGTCCAATATCTTCTCTTGTTGCATATGGAAGTTCTTCAATCTTGCCATCCAGATATGCTTCGATTCTTGCCTCAACTTCAGCCTCGATCTTCTGTCCGTTTCCGTTCAGAAGTTTGATTCCATTATCGTAGAATGGGTTGTGACTTGCAGAGATCATGATTCCACAGTCAAAATCTTCTGTACGTACTGCATAGGAAACACTCGGTGTAGTCGTTACATGAAGCAGATATGCATCTGCACCTGATGCAGTCAGGCCGGCAACCAGTGCATACTCAAACATATAACTGCTGCGTCTTGTATCTTTACCGATGACGATTTTGGCTTTATGATCACGGCCATAATACCATCCCACATATCTGCCCACTTTAAATGCATGATCTACTGTCAGCTGAATGTTTGCTTCTCCACGAAAACCATCTGTTCCAAAATATTTACCCATTTTTAACTCCTTACTGTGCACCCTTCTGCACATGATTGATCACATTGATTATTTATAAAGATTTGAAGGATATACTCCTGATTTTACAAGATTCGCAAATGCCTCTGTAACAGCCGCTTTATCTTCCTGATATGTTACACCAAACCAGGTATCTTTTGTCTCAAGAACATCTACTTTTGCTTTGCCTTCTTTGATCAGACAGTCAATCATCTCCGGAAGAAGATACTCTTTCTTAATATCCCCCTCTTTGATCTCAGAAAGAAAATCTACAAATCCCTTTTCCAGTGTATCCATAAATACCGGTGTCAGCCCCCACATATTCATGGAAACAAGGCTCTTCACATCCAGTTTCTCGACTTTATCATCATTACGTGCTTCCGCACCGTCTGCTGTCTTAAAAATATTGTGTGTCTCCGTAACACCTGTCAGCGCACCCTCTTCAATATGGCATACTCCTCTGGTAACACTTCCATTGTCACTCAGAGTATTTCCAAGACGGAAACCAGCCATACAGATATGGAGAATTCCATCGTCCGGCTGTTCCTGGATCAGATAATCATGGACTTTCACATAGGCTTCCTTACCATAATAATCATCCGCATTAATTACCATAAAAGGCTCATTCAGAACAGCTTTTGCTGCAAGTACAGCCTGACCGGTTCCCCACGGTTTGGTACGGTCTGCCGGTTTCTCAAATCCAGCCGGAAGATCTTCCAACGCCTGAAATGCATATTCTACCTCCGTGATCTTTTCGATCCTCTCCCCGATTACACGGCGGAACTCCTCTTCCAGATCTTTACGAATGATAAATACAACTTTATTAAACCCTGCCTCCAGAGCATCATGAATGGAATAATCCATAATGATCTCACCATTTGGTCCTACTGGTGCAAGCTGTTTGATTCCTTTTCCAAAACGGCTTCCAATTCCGGCAGCCATAATAACAAGTGCTGTCTTTTTCATAAAAATATCCTCCTTATGCACACTGGCATTCTACATTTGTTTATGCATCTTCCTCATTTAATGAACTCAGTTTTGCGGCCTGGTCTGCTGCTATCAGGCTGTCCAGAATTTCATCCAGATCTCCTCCGAGAACAGCGTCCAGACGGTGAAGTGTCAGCTTGATCCTATGGTCTGTCACACGTCCCTGAGGGAAATTGTAAGTACGGATCTTTTCGGAACGATCTCCTGTTCCGATCTGGCTTCTTCTGGCTTCCGCCTCCGCATCATGCTGTTTGGCCAGTTCCATCTCATACAGACGGGAACGAAGCACTTTCAATGCCTTATCTTTATTCTTGAGCTGTGATTTTTCATCCTGGCAGGAAATAACGATTCCTGTCGGGATATGTGTAAGACGTACTGCAGAGTCTGTTGTATTGACGCACTGTCCACCGTTTCCGGATGCTCGGAACACATCAAACTTACAGTCATTCATATCCAGATGGAAATCAATTTCTTCGGCTTCCGGCATAATTGCCACAGTACAGGTAGACGTATGGATACGTCCACCGGATTCTGTCTCCGGGACTCGCTGTACACGATGTACCCCACTCTCATACTTCAGACGGGAATATGCTCCCTGTCCCTGGATCATAAATGTAACTTCTTTGAATCCGCCGATCCCATTCTCATTCAGACTCATCATCTCCGTCTTCCATCTGCGGGATTCTGCGTATTTCACATACATACGATAAATCTCTGCTGCAAACAGAGCAGCCTCATCACCGCCCGCACCTGCACGGATCTCTACGATAACGTTTTTGCTGTCATTCGGATCTTTTGGTAAAAGAAGGATCTTCAGTTCCTTTTCAAGTTCTTCCACACGCTTCTTTGCATCAGAAAGTTCTTCTTTCAGCATTTCACGCATTTCTTCATCCTTTTCTTCTTCCAGCAT
>OLNZ01001660.1_pt1 | contig 15107 bp, 9 predicted proteins | sample 1672981 | NCBI WGS metagenome assembly OLNZ01 (sample SAMEA3136743, study PRJEB25190) | human gut metagenome | biome: human gut; feature: human-associated habitat; material: faeces | place: Austria | collected 2013 | reverse complement strand
AAAAATTACGTTATAGAGAAGATATTTTAGATAATATGAATGAAGATGAGTTAGTGGCTAATTTATTTAGGATAAATCAAACTAAACAAAAACTTTTAAAAGATAATGTACAAGGTGAAAAAGAAGCAAAAGATGTACATTATGAGGTTGGTAAAAAAGTTAGAAAGGCAATTGCAGATATTGGTGGAATAATGCCTGAAGAAATGCCAACACCTAAAAAAAGTTTAAAGGAACTTGAGAGAGAAAAGAAACAATTGGAAAATAAAGAATATAAGAAACTTGAAGAAATAAAATAGGTGGAATAATGTCTTTGAAATATATAAATAATAGTAAATATGTAAATAAAATAGAAGAATTATATTTAAATTCGTTCCCTGAAGATGAAAGATTTCCTTTTTGGATATTACAAGAATGTTCTAAGGAAAATAATTCAGATTTGTATGCAATTTTTGATAATGACAAGATGATAGGAATGTGCTATATTGTTAATTGTGCAAACGCATATTACCTTATGTATTTAGCAGTAGTACCTAGTTTAAGAAACAAAAACTAGGGTTCTATGATATTAAGGGATTTGAAAGAAAAATATAAAGTATTATTTTTATCAGTTGATGTACCTGTTGATAATATAAGTGTTAGACGTAAAAATTTTTATTTAAGAAATGGTTTTTATGATACTAATAAATTTTATGAAGATGCTGGTATTAATTATGAAGTATTATGTACTAGTAATGAATATGAAATAAATGATAAACTTATGAAGATGAGATATATTAACATGACAAATAATCCTAAATTATTTGAAGTTATATCCAATACATTTAATGTTGGAGTTGTTAATTTGAAAAATAAAAACAAGCATAAGAAATAAAGGAAGTGATAATTTATGGATATGTATCAAAAAAGAAAAATGAGAGCAGAAAAGAAAAATAATAATCAAGAAAGTTTTCCAAAAGTCTCCATTTCATGGTATCCAGGCCATATGTTAAAAACAAAAAAACAAATAATTGAAGACCTAAAGTTAATAGATGTAATAGTAGAGATTCTAGATGCACGTATACCAGCTGCTAGTCAGAACCCAGATATAAAGCAAATAACACAAAACAAAAAGAAAGTAATAATACTAAATAAAAGCGATTTAGCAGATGAAAAAGAAACTATAAAATGGGTAGAACATTTTAAAAAACAAGGAATAATAGCAATTCCAACAGACTCAAACTTAGGAAAAGGTATAAAAGAAACCTTAAAGGCTATTCAAAACATGATGCAAGAAGAAAAAGAAAAAGCAGCAAGTAGAGGAAGAATAAACAAAAATATTAGAATAATGATTGTAGGAATTCCAAATGTAGGCAAATCATCATTTATAAATAGAATGATAAATAAAAAATCAGCAGAGGTGGGAAACAGACCAGGTGTTACAAAACAGAAACAATGGCTTAGAATATCAAACAATATAGAGCTATTAGACACACCAGGTGTTTTATGGCCAAAATTTGAAAATGAAGATGTCGCTTTAAAGCTTGCCTATACAGGAAGTATAAAAGACGAAATAATTGATAAAACAAATATTGCATACAATTTAATAAAATATCTCGAAAAAAATCATAAAAAAGAATTTTTTGCAAGATATAAATTGACAGATGAAGAAATTAATAGTATAATACACCAAGAAGATATGGCACTAGAACTTATGAGCCTAATTGCTAAAAAGCGAGGAGCAATAATTTCCGGTGGAGAAATAGACTATGAAAAAGTATCTTCAATAATATTAAATGATTTTAGAATAGGAAAAATAGGAAGGATAACATTAGAAAAAGCAAATGGATAATATAGGAAAAATTAAAACAATGTCACCATTAACATGGGCATATATAGGAGATGCAGTATATGAGCTATACATACGTAAACACCTTATAGATACAACAAATTTGAAACCAAACAAACTACACAAAGAAGCTATTAAATACGTAAAAGCAGGAGCTCAAGCAAAAATACTAGAAACACTACAAAACAACTTAACAGAAGAGGAAAAAGAAGTAGTTAGAAGAAGTAGAAACACACAAACACACCATCTACCTAAAAATGCAAATTCTACAGATTATATGTATTCTACAGCATTTGAGGGCTTAATAGGATACTTATACTTAACAAAACAAGATGAAAGAATCAACGAAATATTACAAAAAATATTCATAAACGACGCATAGTCGTTTATATATATGGCCCGTTGGTCAAGCGGTTAAGACGCCACCCTCTCAAGGTGGAATCATGGGTTCGATTCCCGTACGGGTCACCAAACAATATTACAACAAAATTACAAGAATATTACAAAAATATGACATTTTTCTAAAAATATTGACAAAGATGGCTTTATATCATAAAATAAAACATATAAAAAGAATTATTATTGTGATAAAACAATACCAATTAGGAGGTAAAAGTTTAAATGAAGAACAAAAAACAAACAATCTTAATTATATTAATATCAGTATTAATAATATTAGGAATAACAGCATTTGTTTTAGCAACAACAATTAACAAAACAAAAGCAAACACAGGGACAGGAGAAGAGGATATAAATGCACAACAAACAATAAGTTTTAATGATGAAAACTTATATAATGCAATAAAAGAACAGCTTCACAGTAAAAACATAGAATATACAGCGAATGATACAAATAAAACATTAACAATGACACAAATAAACATCAATAAAGTAAATGAATTATCTTTAATAAACAAGGGAATAACCGACATAACAGGATTAGAAAAATTTACAAAGCTGCAAACGTTGTTTTTAAATAATAACCAAATCAGTGATATAAGTGCACTATCAGGTCTGACGAACCTACAAAGGTTGTATTTATGGGATAACCAAATCAGTGATATAAGTGCACTATCAGGTCTGACGAACCTGCAAACGTTGGATTTAAATAAGAATAATATTGAAGATATTACTCCAATTAACAATATATCTTCTTTACAATATTGTACGGTTTATAACCAAACTATAAATAAAACAATAACATCAGGAAAAGAAATAGCGTTACCACAAATATTAATAGATGCAAAAAATTCATCAAGTATAGCATATGTAGGAAATGGGATAGATTATCAGCTTACAAATTGTACAATAAGTTCAGATGGTAAAAAAGTAATAGTAAATGATGGAGAAACAACAGCAAAAGTAACAATAGGAGGAACAACAGGTGCATATGGAACAACACTAGAAATAAAGGCAAAAAGTGATACTATAGATATAAGTTTTAATGATATAAACTTATATAATGCAATAAAAAAACAGCTTCACAGTAAAAACATAGAATATACAGCGAATGATACAAATAAAACATTAACAATGACACAAATAAACATCAATAAAGTAAATGAATTATCTTTAATAAACAAGGGAATAACCGACATAACAGGATTAGAAAAATTTACAAAGCTGCAAACGTTGTTTTTAAATAATAACCAAATCAGTGATATAAGTGCACTATCAGGTCTGACGAACCTACAAACGTTGTATTTGAATGATAACCAAATCAGTGATATAAGTGCACTATCAGGTCTGACGAACCTACAAGAGTTACATTTATACAAGAATCAAATCAACAAGATAGATGCAATATCAGGTCTGACGAACCTACAAGAGTTACATTTATACAAGAATCAAATCAACAAGATAGATGCAATATCAGGTTTAACAAACCTAACATACTTAAGTTTAGACAACAACCAAATCATCGACATAGGAGCAATATCAAGTTTAACAAACCTACAAAGGTTGTATTTAGAGAATAACCAAATCAGTGATATAAGTGCACTATCAAATTTAACAAACCTACAAACGTTATCTTTAGGTAAGAACCACAAAATCAGTGATATAAGTGCGCTATTAGGTTTAACAAACCTACAAATGTTATTTTTATGGGACAACCAAATCAGTGATATAAGTGCACTATCAAATTTAACAAACCTACAAACGTTATATTTACACAAGAATCAAATCAACAAGATAGATGCAATATCAGGTTTAACAAACCTACAAACGTTATCTTTATGGGACAACCAAATCAGTGATATAAGTGCACTATCAGGTCTGACGAACCTACAAAAGTTGGAGTTAGATAATAACCAAATCAGTGATATAAGTGCACTATCAAATTTAACAAACCTACAAGAGTTATATTTATACAAGAATCAAATCAACAAGATAGATGCAATATCAGGTTTAACAAACCTACAAACGTTATCTTTATGGGGCAACCAAATCAGTGATATAGATGCAATAAAAAATTTGAAAAAACTAGAAGAACTATATTTACGTCACAATAATATTGAAGATATTACCCCAATTAATAGTATATCTTCTTTAAAAGAGTATAATGTTTATAACCAAACTATAAATAAAACAATAACATCAGGAAGAGAGATAGCCTTGCCACAAATATTAATAGATGCAAAAAATTCATCAAGTAAAGCATATGTAGGAAATGGGATAGATTATCAGCTTACAAATTGTACAATAAGTTCAGATGGTAAAAAAGTAATAGTAAATGATGAAGAAACAACAGCAACAGTAACAATAGGAGGAACAACAGGTGCATATGGAACAACATTAAATATAGAGGTAAAATGCGACCATACAGTAGGCTATGAAATAAAATATAATAAAACAGAACATTGGAAAGAATGTACAGAATGTGGAGCAGAGTTAGAAGGAAGCAGAAAGAATCATATATATGGAAAAATACTACCTAATGGAAATGGAACACATACTAAAAAATGTACAGGTTGTCCATATTCAAAAACAGAAAATTGTACATATATAAATGGAAAATGTAGTGAATGTGGAGCAACAAAACCAAATACAGGATGTGTACACAACTATATAACACAATATAATGAAACAGAGCATTGGGAATATTGTACAAAATGTAGGGCAGAAAAACCAGGAAGTAGACAAAGTCATACATATGGAGTAGCAACAAGTAACGGAAATGGAACACATACCAAAAAATGTACAGTTTGCTCATATTCAAAAACAGAATACTGTAGCTATGTAAATGGAAAATGTAGTGAATGTGGAGGAGAAAAACCGGATACAGAATGTACACATAACTATGTACCAAAACATAATGAAACAGAACATTGGGAAGAATGCACAATATGTAGAATAGAGCTAGAAGGAAGCAGACAAAACCATATATATGGAAAAGAAACAAGTAATGGAAATGGAACACATACTAAAAAATGTACAGTTTGCTCATATTCAAAAACAGAAAATTGTAACTATGTAAATGGAAAATGTAGTGAATGTGGAGCAACAAAACCAGATAACGAAAATCCAGGAGATGGACAAGACAACACAAACAACGGACAAAACAATGGAAACACAAACAATGGCAACTCAAATAATGGAAATTCAAATAATGGAAATTCAGGTGGAAAACCACTTCCACAAACAGGCACAAGTAGCGTTGTAATAATAGGAATAATAGCATTCACAGTATTAGGAACATTAACATTTATAAGAATAAAAAAATATAAATTAAATTAAATATATCAAACATAGAAACCGCTCGTTTTACGGGCGGATATTTTTATAGTAATATATTCATTTATGAATATATAATATTTATAATATTACAACAACATTACAAAAGCATTACAAAAATATGACATTTTTCTAAAAATATTGACAAAGATGGCTTTATATCATAAAATAAAACATATAAAAAGAATTATTATTGTGATAAAACAATACCAATTAGGAGGTAAAAGTTTAAATGAAGAACAAAAAACAAACAATCTTAATTATATTAATATCAGTATTAATAATATTAGGAATAACAGCATTTGTTTTAGCAACAACAATTAACAAAACAAAAGCAAATACAGGAACAGGAGAAGAGGAAACAAATGCACAACAAACAATACAATTTAATGATAAAAACTTATATAATGCAATAAAAAGATGTTTTGATGAAAATAATATAGAATATACATCAGATGATATAAATACAACATTAACAATGACACAAGAAAATATAAATAATATAGGAGGACTTGGATTACAAGAAAATGACATATCAGATTTAACAGGATTAGAAAAATTCACAGAAATAAAAGCATTAGACTTGACCAACAATAAAATAATAGATATAGGTGTATTATCAAAATTAACAAACCTAGAAACTTTAAAGTTAAATGAAAATGAAGTAACTGATATAGGCTCATTATCAAATTTAACAAATTTAACTGCTTTAGGTATAAAAGGAAATCCAATAAATGATATAAGTATAATATCAAAATTTAAAAAATTACAATATTTAGACTTAGGAAACAATAATACAACGGATAAAGATATAGAAGCAGTAGCAAATTTAAAAAATTTAATCTATTTATGTATATCAGAAACACAGATAACTAATATAAATGTACTGAAAGATTTAACAAATTTACAGGGTTTGGAAATTCAAAAAAACAAAATTGATGATATCGCCATATTAGAAAACTTTCCCCAATTAACCCATTTAGCTATACATGAAAACGATATTAAAGATATAACTGTATTAGGAGAACTAGAAAATTTAGAAGAACTACATATAGCTGACAATCAAATTAGTGATATAAGTGTATTAAAAAAATTATCCGAATTAAAATTATTAAATATGGAAACTAATCCAATTAGTGATATAAGTCCAATAAAAGATTTAGCATTAGAGAAACTATATGCATCTTACTGTAATATTGAAGACATTACTCCAATTAACAATATGTCTTCTTTACAAGAGTATCATATTAATAACCAAACAATAAATAAAACTATAACATCAGGAAGAGAGATAGCCTTGCCACAAATATTAATAGATGCAAAAAATTCATCAAGTAAAGCATATGTAGGAAATGGGATAGATTATCAGCTTACAAATTGTACAATAAGTTCAGATGGTAAAAAAGTAATAGTAAATAATGGAGCAACAAGAGCAACAGTAACAATAAGAGGAACTGGTGGTGCAACAGGAACAGTGCTACAAATAGATGTAGCAAGTGATACTACAAAACCTATATTAACAGTAACATACAATCCACCACAAACGCAAGAAACTACAGAAAGTGTAGTAGTTACAATAAAATCAAATGAAGATATAGATACAACTAAAATACCTGAAAGTTGGACAGTAGTAGATAGTAAAACAATACAAAGAACATATCTTGAAAATACTCAAGATGAAATAACAATATATGATTTGGCTGGAAATTCAAATAAAATAACAATAGAGGTAACCAATATAATAAAACAATGCAACCATACAGGAGGCTATACAACAAAATGGAATGAAACAGAACATTGGAAAGAATGTAATGATTGTCAAGAAGAGATTCCAAATACTAGAGAAAATCACAATATAACAAATTATATATCAAATGGAGACGAAACACATAGTGGAACATGTACAGTATGCAAGGGAAAACTAACAGAGGCATGTACATATAATGGAAACACATGTACAAAATGTGGAGCAACAAAACCAAATACAGGATGTGTACATAACTATATAACACAATATAATGAAACAGAACATTGGGAATATTGTACAAAATGTAAAACAGAATTAGAAGGAAGTAGAAAAAACCATACATTTGGAACACCAACAAGTAATGGAAATGGAACACATACTAAAAAATGTACAAGTTGTCCATATTCAAAAACAGAGGATTGTACATATGTAAATGGAAAATGTAGTGAGTGTGGAGCAAATAAGCCAGACACAGAATGTACACATAACTATGAAATAAAATATAATGAAATAGAACATTGGGAAGAATGTACAAAATGTGGAGCAGAAAAGTCAGGAAGCAGACAAAATCATACATATGGAACAGCAACAGGTAATGGAAATGGAACACATAGCAGAAAATGTATAGTTTGTCCGCATATAAAAACAGAGAAATGTAATTGCTCAATTGGTGGATTATGCTCAATATGTGGAGACAAAGAGTATATTGAAGATTGTGAACATAGTTATGAAATAAAATATAATGAAACAGAACATTGGGAAGAATGTACAAAATGTGGAGCAGAAAAACCAGAAAGTAGAGTAATCCATACTGGTAAAATAGGGGATAATGGAAATGGAACACACACTGAAAAATGTACAGGCTGCTCATATTCAAAAACAGAAAATTGTAACTATGTAAATGGAAAATGTAGTGAATGTGGAGCAACAAAACCAGATAACGAAAATCCAGGAGATGGACAAGACAACACAAACAACGGACAAAACAATGGAAACACAAACAATGGCAACTCAAATAATGGAAATTCAAATAATGGAAATTCAGGTGGAAAGCCACTTCCACAAACAGGTACAAGTAGCATTGTAATAATAGGAATAATAGCATTCACAGTATTAGGAGCATTAACCTTTATTAGAATAAAAAAATATAAATTAAATTAATTTTAAACATATAATTAATACCTCCTAAATATTAGGGGGTATTAATTTAACATAAAAAATATTGCTCAGGTATGTATTTTGTGATATAATGCAATATATTGAAATGAAAGAGGTAATAAATATGGCAGAATTCTCACCACTTATAAAACAATATTTTGCAATAAAAGAAAAACATAAAGATGCAATACTTTTTTTTAGAGTAGGAGATTTTTATGAAATGTTTTTTGATGATGCAATATTAGCATCAAGAGAATTAGAAATAACACTTACAGGAAAAGAATGTGGACAAGAAAAAAGAGCACCAATGTGTGGTGTTCCATTTCATGCAGCTGACAATTATGTATCTAAATTAATTCAAAAGGGATATAAAGTAGCTATATGTGAGCAATTAGAAGATCCGAAATCAACCAAAAGAATGGTAAAAAGAGATGTTATAAGAATAATAACACCAGGAACAGTAATTGAAAGCAATATGCTTGATGAGAAAAAAAATAATTATATAATGTCTGTATTTAAAAAAGGAATTTATTTTGGAATAGCTATATGTGATATATCTACAGGAGATTTTTATTCAACAAAAATAGTAGAAAATAACAACTTTTTAATATTATTAGATGAACTTGCGAAATATCGGACCAGCAGAGATAGTTGTAAATAGTTTTTTGTATAATTCTAAAGAAGAAATAAATGAAATAAAAAAAAGATTTAATTTATATATAAATAATTTTGATGATGCAAATTTTAAGTTAAGTAAGGAAGAATTATTACAAAATTATAATATAGAATATGAAAATAAAAAAATAGAAAATTTAGATAGCTATGAATTAGAAGCCATATCAATAAATGCTTTACTTATATATTTAAACCAAACACAAAAAATGAAACTTGAGCATATTAATCACATTAAAATATACAATTTACAAAAATATATGGCTTTAGACATAACAGCAAGAAGAAATTTAGAATTATTAGAGAAACAACATTCTAATACTAAAAAAGGCACTTTACTTTGGGTATTAGATAAAACTTCTACTTCGATGGGTGGAAGAATGATTAGAAAATGGATAGGAGAGCCATTGCTAGATACTACTCAAATAAATGAGAGACTAGGAGCAGTGAAAGAATTAAAAGATGATACTATTCTAAGAGGAGAGCTAACAGAATGCTTGAAAAAAGTATATGATATTGAAAGATTAGTAGGAAAAATATCATACGGTAACTGTAATGCTAGAGATTTAAATTCACTGAAAAACTCATTAAAACAAATACCATTAATAAAAAATCTGCTAAAAAATACTACAGCAAAAAAACTAAAAAAATTGGAAGAAAGCTTAGATAATTGTGAAGATTTATTCAAATTAATAGAAAATGCAATCATTGAAGAACCACCTATAGCCATCACAGAAGGTGGAATAATAAAAGAAGGATATAATAAAGAGATAGATGAACTAAAAAGGGCATCAACAGAAGGTAAAAAATGGCTTCTAGAATTAGAACAAAGAGAAAAAGAAGAAACAGGCATAAAAAACTTGAAAGTGGGCTTTAATAAAGTATTTGGATATTACATTGAAGTAACAAAATCAAACCTTAAATTAGTACCAGATAAATATATAAGAAAGCAAACTTTAACAAATGGAGAAAGATATATAACAGAAGAACTAAATGAACTAGAAAGTAAAATTTTAGGAGCAGAAGAAAAATTAGTGAAGCTAGAATATGATGCATTTATAGATATAAGAAATTACTTAGCAAAGAACATAAAAAAATTGCAGAGCACTGCCAATATAATTGCAACAGTAGATGTATTGATATCTTTAGCAACAGTTGCAGAGGATATGAACTATATCTGCCCAATTATAGACAATAGTGGAGAAATAGACATAAAAGATGGTAGACATCCAGTGGTCGAAAAAATGATGCCTTCAGGTTCATTTGTAGCAAATGATACATATTTAAATAAAGAAACAGATAGACTTTCAATAATTACAGGACCTAATATGGCTGGAAAATCTACATATATGAGGCAAGTGGCCTTAATAACATTAATGGCACAAATAGGAAGCTTTGTACCAGCCTCATCTGCAAAAATAGGAATAGTAGATAAAATATTTACAAGAGTGGGAGCATCAGATGATTTAAGTATGGGACAAAGTACCTTTATGGTAGAAATGATGGAGGTAGCAAGTATATTAAGAGAGGCAACTGCAAATAGTCTAATAATACTAGATGAGATTGGTAGAGGTACATCAACATTTGATGGGCTATCAATAGCATGGGCAGTGGTAGAACATATAACAGATAAAACAAAGTGCGGTGCAAAAACACTATTTGCAACACACTATCATGAACTCACAGAATTAGAAAATAAAATAGAAGGAATAAAAAACTATTCAATAGCAGTAAAAGAAAAGGGAGAAGACATAATTTTCTTAAGAAAAATAATACCAGGAGGAACAGATGAAAGTTATGGAATCCATGTTGCGAAACTAGCAGGAGTACCACAAACAGTTGTAAAAAGATCAAATGAAATATTAAGAAGCCTAGAAAGAAAAAACATGTTAGGACAAAAGAAAGCCGAAAACAAGAAACAGCCAGAAGGTCAGCTAGATTTTTATAATTATAAACTAGCAGAAATAGCTCATGAGATAGACAAAATAAATTTAAATGAACTAACACCAATAGATGCTTTAAATACTCTAGTAAAGATAAAAGAAAAGATGCAATAACATCTTTTCTTTTATATGGCTGGGGTGGGAGGACTCGAACCGCCGAAATGCCAGAGTCAAAGTCTGGTGCCTTACCACTTGGCTACACCCCAATATTAAATCTACATGGGGTGGAAGATGGGACTCGAACCCACGGCCTCTGGTGCCACAAACCAGCGCTCTAACCAACTGAGCTACATCCACCAATTATATGCTATAGAATAAGCACATTTTCTATTTTAAATAATTTTTGTGTATTTGTCAACACTTTTTCAAAAAAAAGTAAAAATAGTTGACTTTTCTATTTGGTAATGATATTATTTTAATAAACAATATCATTACACATAAGATAAGGAGATATTATGAAAAAAATAAAACAAAACAGAGGAATAACTTTAATGGTTTTAATCATCTATATGATTTTAACTACTATAATAATAGGAATTCTAGCAACATTAACGGTAAACTTTAGAAGAAATATAAACAATGTCAATGAAAAGACATCTTACGAAACAGAATTTGACAAAATAAATTTACAAATGATTCAAGAAACAAAAATAGAAAAAAACTTCATAGACAAAACAACAATTACAAATACAAGTATAACATTTGCAAATGGAAATACATATTCATATAGTGCTGAGGATAAAGCAATCTATTTAAATAACAATATAAAAATTGCAGAAAATATTACAGACATAGACTTCAATATACAACAGGAGAATGGGAGACAGAAATTAGTAGTAACAGTAAAAATCGGAGAAAATCTAAGAGTTACTGAATATGTAGTATCAGGGGGAATTAGCATTATAGGTAAAAGAGTAGATGAAAATACTGAATATGAAGATAATGGAAAAACTGCGTGGATTCCAAAAGGATTTACAGTATCAGGGATACAATCTGAACAAAAAATAGATACAGGACTAGTAATATATGATATTCCTCAGGAAGAAGTTGAAAATATTGACTGGACAGATTTAGATAGTGTAAGAACAACATATAATCAATTTGTATGGATTCCAGTAGAAAAAGAAAATTTTATAAGAACATTATGGGAAAACAACCAAAGGAGTACTTCGCTAGAAAATTCAACTGATTATACAGAACCATTTGATGATGCTTCTACGAGAGGAATAGATGAAATAATTTCATTAAGAACAGACATAGAGAATATTAAAAATAGTGTTTCCAAGTATGGAGGTTTCTGGTTTGGAAGATATGAGGCAGGAAGTGAAACTAAAAGAACAAGGTCATCAGGAGTTACAACACTTGGAATAAAACAAGATATGTACCCCTACCAATATGTGAAATGGGGGGAAAGTATGAATGAAATTGGCACTGTAGGAGCAGTGTATTTAAGTAGTGAATTATACAATTCCGATGATTATGGAGCAAAAAGTATGTTATGTACAGGAGCATGTTGGGATGCAATGATAGATTTTGTGAAGGATGATAAACGTAGTGTAATGGATTGCTCAAATTGGGGGAATTACTACAATGCTAGTTTTACTATCACAAGAGGAGAATATTCATTGTATTCAAAAACTTTAGGAGATTTTATACCAGTAGATGGAACTCATGAAAAAAAAGGTCTTGTTAGAGAACTATTAACTACAGGAGCTACAGTACGCAATAGTAACAACAACATATTCGATACTTCAGGAAATTGTGCTGAATGGACAACAGAAGCATATTCTTCTGGAAGAAGAGTTTATAGAGGTCGGTAGTTATGGACATAAAGGGACTGAGTTTCCAATACATCTTCGCGATACTCAAACACCAAATTCAAGAGAAAATGCAATTTCATTTCGCATTGTTATGTATGTAAAATAAGAAATATTTTACATACACTCACATATTTTTTATTTTATAATTTATATCGTCAAATAAATACAACCAGTTCATAGTTTTACTATGAACTGGTTGTATTTGGTGGGCAGGGATGGATTCGGCAAGCCGCGTCGGGAAAACAGTCCACTGGACTGTTTTCTATTCCTCCTTTTCGAATCCTCTTAACTCAAAATAAATACAACCACTTCATAGCTTTACTATGAACTGGTTGCATTTGGTGGGCAGGGATGGATTCGGCAAGCCGCGTCGGGAAAACAGTCCACTGGACTGTTTTCTATTCCTCCTTTTCGAATCCTCTTAACTCAAAATAAATACAACCACTTCATAGCTTTACTATGAACTGGTTGCATTTGGTGGGCAGGGATGGATTCGAACCATCGTACTCGTATGAGAACAGATTTACAGTCTGCCGCCTTTAGCCACTCGGCCACCTACCCATATTTAATTAAAAGTTAAGAGCGATAGTTAAGATCGCTCTTATATGGTGCTCCCTCAAGGATTCGAACCTTGGACCCACCGGTTATGAGCCGGTTGCTCTGACCAACTGAGCTAAGGGAGCATTTCTTAAACGCGAAATTAATTATAGGATATTTTTTGATACTTGTCAATACTTTTCTTCAAAAAAATAAAAAAAATTAAAGTATGTGGCAGGGGTAGAAGGATTCGAACCCTCACAGGCGGTTTTGGAGACCGATGTGCTACCATTGACACTATACCCCTATAAAGAATACCTCTCTATATTACCATAATTTTATAATATATGCAAGAGATATTCTTAAAATTTTAATATATTTTGCTAACTTTTTATTGCAAAACCAATAAGAGTGTATTGACTAAAATTCTAAATGAAAGTATAATACAAAGATAGGGATTTAAGAGAAATTTAAGGAAAAAACTTTAAAATATTACACAAAAAATATCAAGAAAGGATTGATAATTGTTATGATAGAAATGCTTAAAACATTAGGAAAATCAGTCAGAGAATATAAAAAAAGTGCTATTATCACACCATTTTTAGTAACATTAGAGGTAATAATGGAGGTAATTATACCATTACTTATGGCAAATCTAATTGACAAAGGAATATATGCTGGAGAAATGGATCAAATATTAAAAATAGGAGTGGCTTTAATATTATCATCAGTGTTATCTTTAGCTTTTGGTATCTTATCTGGAATTACAGCTTCAAAAGCTTCAGCTGGATTTGCTAAAAACTTGAGAAAGGATTTGTACTATAAAATTCAGAACTTTTCCTTTACAAACATAGATAAGTTTAGTACATCAAGTATAGTGACAAGACTTACAACTGATGTATCAAATGTTCAAATGGCATTTCAAATGCTTACAAGAATTGTTGTAAGAACTCCATTAATGCTAATGTTTTCACTTGTCATGTCATTCACAATAAATGCAAAACTATCGTTAATATTCTTAGGACTAATACCAGTAGTTGGAATAACTTTGTACATTATCATAAGTAAGGCACATCCAATATTTGAAAGAGTGTTTAAAAAATATGATATATTAAACAATGTAGTAGAAGAAAACACCAGTGGTATAAGAGTTGTAAAATCATATTTGCTTGAAGAAAGTGAGAAGAAAAAATTTGGAAATATATCAAATGAAATATATATAGACTTTAGTAAAGCACAAAAATTAATGTCTTTAACAAATCCAGTTATGCAGTTTGCAATGTATTCTGCGATTATCCTAATATCATGGCTTGGAGCAAAAATTATAGTGACTACAAATATGGTAGAACTAGAAGTTGGTCAGCTTACAAGTTTAATTACATATGGAATACGTCTTTTAACAAGTCTAATGATGCTTACAATGTTACTTGTAATGAGTACAATGGCAAGAAATTCAGCCGAAAGAATATATGAAATATTAATTGAGGAACCAGATTTGAAAAATCCTAAAAAACCAGTAAAAGAAATAAACGATGGAACAATTGAATTTAATAATGTCTCATTTAGTTATATTGGCAACAAGAAAAAAGAATGTTTAAAAAATATAAACATAAAAATAAAATCAGGTGAAACGGTAGGAATAATTGGTGGAATAGGCTCAGGAAAATCAA
>OLNZ01001658.1_pt1 | contig 15113 bp, 17 predicted proteins | sample 1672981 | NCBI WGS metagenome assembly OLNZ01 (sample SAMEA3136743, study PRJEB25190) | human gut metagenome | biome: human gut; feature: human-associated habitat; material: faeces | place: Austria | collected 2013 | reverse complement strand
AGGAAAACCGACATTTATTTTTACCGATTTCCTACATTTTATTTTACCATTTACAATTAGCGTTGCTAACAAAACGTGCGTCGCTTTTACTTATGAAAATAACCCAATAACTAATATTTTAGTAAAAATACACGATTATGTTGGTATTAGCAAAACTGCACGAAGTTAGTAAAATCAAGGGTTCATACGATTTTGGAGATTACCCCAAAATCGCATTAAATAGTACTAAATAAACTAATAGTTAGAAAGTCTACACACTAAATATAATATAGCATATTGATGCAGTTCTTATAGACTATAGGCTATAAGAACAACTAGATAAAATACTAGTAATAATATTAAAACTATGCTATACTTAAATAGTAGGTAGGTAGTAAAATGAGTAAGAAAAAGAATAAAAAGAAAACATTATTAGATAAATTATTATATTACTTTGTAATATTTATACTAGGAGCCATATCAGGTTATATATATGAAGTAATATTTTATTATATAACATTAGGAGTATTAAATAATTGGGGAATATTATATGGACCATGGCTTCCCATCTATGGAGTAGGAGCAGTATTTCTAAGTATGTTAAAACCATTAAAAAAGAATCCCATTTTATTATTCATATTAAGTATAATAATAACAGGATTATTAGAATATATAGTAGGTTATATAAGTGTAAATATCTTTAATCAAAGATTATGGGACTATACAGGACTATTTCTAAATATAAATGGCCTAGTATGTCTAAGAAGTGTCCTTACCTTTGCGGTAGGTTCTCTAATACTAAACTATTTATTATTACCATTAATAGATAAATATTATAATAAAAAGTATTATAAATATACTTATATAATAATAAGTATATTTATAATAGATATCATAGTAAGTAATTTATATCGTAATCCCTATACCTTCTAGTATAGAGATTATTTCTTTTTCTTATTAATACCAAGAATACTACCAAGTATAGAAATAAATAACAAAATAAAATAATAAATAATCGAAGTCCAATCAAATACCTTACATATTAAACAAATAATAATAAATAAAATAACCCATATAAGCCCATACTTAATACCTTCAATATAACCCTTCTCATTAGATAACTTACCAAGTCTATAACTACCAATAAATATACTAATAATAGGAATAATTAAAAATATAATCTTAAGAACAATCCCATTAATAACATTAAAATAATTAAAAATAGTAATAATAATAGAACTAATAATTAATATACCAAAACACCATAATAAACTTTTTAAATAATTCATAATCATAAATATCACCACTAAATATTATGAAATTGTATAAAAAAATATACATTAGTACATAATTATAATGGTGATAATTATGACAATAGTAGTACTAAGAACAATATTCTTCTATCTATTTATATTTGTAATATATCGTATAATGGGTAAAAGAGAAGTAGGACAACTAAGTATAACAGATTTAATAGTATCATTACTTATCGCAGAACTAACAGTAATAAGTATTGAAAACTATAAAGCAAGTATCTTATATTCCTTAATACCAATAGTAATATTAGTATTAATGCAGTGTATATTAGCTTATATAAGCCTAAAAAAACCAAAATTTAGAATCTTCCTAGATGGTAATCCTTCTCTTATTATAAAGAATGGAAAAATAAACTATAACGAAATGCTAAGACAAAGATATAACTTAGACGATTTACTAGTACAATTAAGGGATAAAGGCTATCGTAGTATAGAAGAAGTAGAATATGCCGTTCTAGAAAGCAGCGGTACATTATCCGTATTCCCATATAAAAAAGAAACTTCACCATTACCACTTCCAATAATACTAGATGGTGATATCCAAGAAGATACCCTAAAACACCTAAAGAAAGATAAAAAATGGGTCTATAACTTTCTAGATAAAAAAGATATAAATATCGAAAATGTCTTCTTTGCCTTCTACAAAGATAAAAATATCTTTATCATAAAAAATGACGATTTATTAAAATAATATAAACATAGTAATAATAATATAATAAATACATATAATATATAAATAATATATAAAGAATAATATAATAAATATAAAAAAATATTGACAAAAAACACAAAAAGTGTTAATATCTATATAGAAAAGAGGTGTAATTATGGAAAGTTTAACAACCGCAATTAGTGTTCAAATTGATAGTCATGATAAAGAAGTTGCCAGTAGCATATTAAAAAAACTAGGCCTAAATATGAGCACTTATGTTAATATGGCTATAAAGCAATTAATAAATAAAGATGGCGTTCCATTTGAAGTTGTTAATCCAAAACCAAATAGAGAATTACTTGAAGCATTACAAGAAGGGAAAAATATATTAAACGGCAAAAAAAAAGCTAAAAGCTATACAAATATGTATGAAATGTTAAAGGATTTAGAATCGTAGTGTTTGATTTAAAAAATACAAAATATCATGTCCAATACACTAGCCGTTTTAAAAAAGAATATAAAAAAGTAATCAAGCAAGGAAAAAACAAAGAAAAATTTTTAGAAGTCTTAAATAAAATTGCAAACGGAGAAGAATTAGAGACAAAATATAGAAATCATAAATTAATAAATAATAACATATTTAAAGATTGCTATGAGTGTCATATAAGTCCTGATTGGTTGTTAGTATACATCGTTCAAGATGAAAAATTAGTATTAGTACTTTTTGCTACAGGAAGTCATAGTGATTTATTTAATATGTAGTAACCAAAATAAAGTATCAAAAAATGGTACTTTTTTCTTATCTCTAACATAAATTATGGTGAGGGGTGATATCTTTTGTCAGCATATAAAGAAATTGTAACTAAAGCAGTAGTAGGTAAAGGAAAGAAGTATTATAAAAATACTTATAAAGTAAATACAGATTCTCCAGTCGATACTGTTTTAGGTTGTTGGGTAATCAATCATAAATTTTCAGGTAGTGATGAGGCAGGTAAAATAGTCATAAATGGTTCTTATGATGTAAACTTATGGTATTCATATGATAACAATACCAAGACATCAGTAATAACAAAGAATATACCATATAAAGAATTAGTAACAGTCTCCCAAAAAGAAACTACTGATACATCAAAGAAAGATATAATAGTAAGATGTTTAAAAGGACCTAGTTGTATATCTGCTAAAGAAGATGGAAGTAGCATCAATATCGATATAGAAAAAGAATTAGGAATAGAGATAGTCGGAGATACCAAAGTAAAAGTAGCAATTGAAGAAGATGAAGAACCATGGGATGATATACCAGAAGAAGTAACTGAAGAAACAGAAAAAGAAATAGAAGAAAATATTGATCCTAACTATATTAAAGAAGAAAAGTAATCTTCTTTTTTTCTCTCGTGCCTATAGTCACTCCAGGGTTTTCTAATGCCTAAGGTCATTAGAAAAAAAGTTTAACTATCAAATAATTAAAAAAAATCAATAATAAATCAAAAATACCCACTAAATAAGCAATTTTTAGTACTTTTTAGTTGACATTCATAATATTATGTAATATAATTAATAACGAAACGGAAAGAAGATTATATTTATCTCACCTGATTACATATAGTAATAGGTAAAAAGCCACATGACATATATTAAAACAAAATAACATTTTTTAGGCTTTTTTATAGATAAATGGATACTTCTTTAAGTATTCATTTTTTTGGAGGTGTTAGCTATAGCTACTTTAAAGGATAATCCTATCAATGAACAAATTAAATGTAAGGAAATGATGGTAATTGGACCAAATGGTGAAGGACTTGGTATCAAGAGTAAACAAGATGCTCTTACACTAGCAGGATATGCTGGCTTTGATTTAGTACTTATGAATGAAAATAGTAATCCACCAGTATGTAAAATAATGGATTACAACAAATTCAAGTATGAAAAGAAGAAAAAAACCAAAGAGGCTCAAAAGAAACAAAGAGAATCAATGGTAGAAACAAAAGAATTCAGATTATCAGTTAATATTGATATTCATGATTTTAATACTAGAGTAAACAATGCCAGAAAAGCTTTTGAAAAAGGAAACAAAGTAAAAGCTAGTATTAGGTTTAAAGGAAGACAAATTGCCCATCCAGAACTTGCAAAAGAAGTATTAGATAGATTTTATGAAAAAGTTAGTGATGTTGCAGAAATAGAACTAAAACCTAGAATTGAAGGTAGAACAATGTTTATGCAACTTACACCTAAGAAATAGAAGGAGGATATTATGACAAAACTTAAGAAAAATAAAATGAAAACACATAAAGGATTAAAGAAAGTTTTAAATGTAAGACAAAGTGGATCAATTAGTAAACCAAGACAAGGCGTTTTACATAATACTGGTAAGAATAGTGCTGCTAGAGCATCTAGTAAGAAACAAGGATCTAGTTTAAACAAATCAGATTTAAAGAGAATTAAAGATTTAATATAGGAGGGATAATATGACAAGAGTTAAAGGTGGCACTGTTGCACGTGCTAGAAGAAAAAAAGTATTAAAAGAGGCAAAAGGTTATTTTGGTAGTAAACATAGATTATATAAGACTGCTCATGAACAAGTAATGCATTCAGGAGTATATGCTTTTAGAGATAGAAAACAAAACAAGAGAAACTTTAGAAAATTATGGATTACAAGAATCAATGCTGGATGTAGAGAAAACGAAATCTCTTATTCAAGATTCGTTGATGGATTAAATAAAGCAGGAGTAACAGTTAATAGAAAAATGTTAAGTGAACTTGCTATTGATAATCCTAAAGCATTTTCAGATTTAGTAACTATTGCTAAAGATGCTTTAAATGGTAAAAAATATACACCAAAAGAAGTAAAAGTAGAAACTAAAGAAGAAAAGAAACCAGTAGAAAAGAAAACTACTACTAAAGCAGCAGAAAAGAAAGAACCTGCTAAAAAAGCAGAAACTAAAACTACTGCTAAAAAGAGTACTAGTACAAAATCTACAACTACTAAAAAAACTACAACTAAAAAAGAGGAAAAATAATTTTTCTTCTTTTCTTTTTATCACTTCTATGATATATTAAAATTATGAAGAAGTTAGTGGAAGTAATATTAATAATATTGTTATGTGTAGGATGTACTCCTAATAAAGAAAGTGTAAGTACTAAAGAAGAAATAATAAACAATATTATCTCTTATGATAATAATTATGATTATGACTTTTTAAATTATATTTATAATAACTATGGAATAAATACTTTAGAAAATATAAATACTAGTTATAAAAATAATACTTATAGTTATAACGTGTGGCATGATTTAACAGGTAATTCACTAAAAGTATTAAAAGATTTATCAAATAATAATTTAGATAATACCAAAATAATAGATAAGAAAGGTGATATAACCTTAAGTTTTGTTGGAGACATATCACTAGCAGATAATTTTGATATCATGCCATATTATGATTCAAGAAACGAAGGAGTATATGGAATTCTATCTAAGGAAGTAGTAGATATCATGACTAGTTCAGATATAATGGTAGCTAATAAGGAATTTACTATAAGTACTAGAGGTACTCCTCTTAACAAAACCTATACCTTTAGAGCAGACCCTAAAAGATTAAATATCTATAAAGAAATGGGTGTAAATTTAGTTAGTCTTGCTAATAATCATATCTATGATTATGGAATAGAAGCCTTTAATGATACCTTAAAATACCTAAAAGAATATGATATACCATTTGTTGGAGCAGGCCATAATATTTCTGAAGCTAAAAAAAGTTTCTCTTATATAGTAGGTGGCTATAAAATATCATTTATATCTTCAACAAGAGCAGAAAAAAACATCATAACTCCTGGTGCTACCAGTGATAGTCCTGGAGTATTTAGATGTTATGATAATACTCTTTTAAAAGAAACAATCAAAGAAGAAAAAGAAAAAAGTGATTATGTAGTATTACTAATACATTGGGGTAAAGAAGATTCTCACGATCTTGAAGATATAATTAAAGTAACAGGTAAAGAATATATAGATGAGGGAGCAGACCTAATTATAGGTAGTCATGCTCATCTTCTTCAAGGTATGGAAATATATAATAATAAATTAATTGCTTATAATCTAGGAGATTTTATCTTTAATAGAGAAACTAAAGATACAGGAATATTATCAGTAACATTAAATAAAAAGGGAAATTTATCTTATAAATTTATACCATGTAAACAAGATAATTATAAAACATCTCTTTTAGAAGGTGAAGAAAAAGATAGAGTATTAAATAATATGAATAGTTACTCTATAAATGTTATCTTTAATAATGATGGTATTATCAAGACAGTAAATTAATTATTAATAAAATTAATAAACATTAAAATACTTATCTAAAAGACTAAATGCTTAAGAAGAAATAAAGAAAAAAGTGAAGAAATATATAGTTTCTTCTTTTATTTTATACTAATTTTTGCTATAATGGAAAAGAAGGCAGTGATAAAATGGATACATCAAAAATAAGAAATTTTAGTATAATAGCACATATCGATCATGGAAAAAGTACATTAGCAGATCGTATTTTAGAATATACTGGTGAAGTAGATAAAAGACAAATGAAAGAACAATTACTAGATAATATGGATATTGAAAGAGAAAGAGGCATAACCATAAAATTAAATGCCGTAAGATTATCATATAATGGTTATATGCTTAATCTAATAGATACTCCAGGACATGTCGATTTTAGCTATGAAGTATCACGTTCACTAGCAGCCTGTGAAGGAGCAGTCCTAGTCGTAGATGCTACTCAAGGAATTGAAGCCCAAACCCTAGCTAATGTCTATTTAGCTCTAGAAAACAACTTAGAAATAATCCCTGTAATAAATAAAATAGATCTTCCTAGTGCCGATATACCTAAAGTAGAAAAAGAATTATATGATACCTTTGGTTTTACTAGTGAAGAAATAATTAAAGTATCCGCTAAAACAGGAGTAGGAATACCAGACTTAGTTAATGCTATCATAGATAGAATACCATCTCCTAAAGAATATAATGATAAATTAAAATGTTTAATATTTGATAGTTATTTCGATTCATATCGAGGAGTAGTAATATTAGTAAGAATAGTTTCAGGTAAAATAACCAAAAAAACAAAAATAAAAATGCTAACTACCGGAGCAGAATATGATGTCGTATCTCTTGGGTATCATACCCCTTTTGAACATGAAGTAGAAGAACTAAAAGAAGGTGAAGTAGGTTTTATTACCGCATCAATAAAAAGCCTATCTTCCGTATCAGTCGGAGATACCATAACAGATGCTAACGATCCTACTGATAAAGCCTTGCCAGGTTATAAACCAATGAAACCAATGGTCTACTGCGGTATATATCCAATCGAATCAAATAAATATCCAGCTTTAAAAGAAGCTATAGAAAAATTAAAACTAAATGACGCCTCATTAACATTTGAACCAGAAACATCTAGTACTTTAGGTTTTGGTTTTAGAATGGGCTTCTTAGGACTATTACATTTAGAAATAATCTCTGAGAGAATCGAAAGAGAATTTGGTATCGAAATAATAGCTACTACTCCGTCAGTAAATTATGAAATAAACTTAACAGATGGAAGTACAATCTTTATTGATAATCCTAGTATGATGCCTGATAAAGTAAAAATAAAAAATATCAAAGAACCATATATCTTTACCAATATCTTAGTACCTACTGATTATATAGGACCAATAATGGAATTATGTCAAGATAAAAGAGGTATCTATAAAAGTATAGATTACTTAGACACAACAAGAGTAAATATCCACTACGAACTACCATTATCAGAAATAGTATATGATTTCTTTGACAGATTAAAATCCTCTACTAAAGGATATGCCTCATTTGATTATGAAGTAATAGGCTATAAAGAAAGTGATCTAGTAAAGATGGATATCCTATTAAATGGTGAAGTAGTAGATGCTTTATCACTAATAGTACATAAAGACTTTGCTTATGATCGTGGTAGAAGAATGGTTGATAATCTAAAAAATATCATTCCAAGACAAATGTTTGAAGTACCAGTTCAAGCTGTAATAGGTAGTAAAGTAATAGCTCGTAGTGATATCAAAGCCATGCGTAAAGATGTCTTAGCTAAATGTTATGGAGGAGATATAACTAGAAAAAGAAAACTCCTAGACAAACAAAAAGAAGGCAAAAAGAAGATGAAAACCATAGGTAAAGTAGAAATACCTAGTGAAGCCTTCTTAAGTATATTAACAGATTATAAGAAAAACTAATATAATAATACTAGGAGGGTTTTATGAGTAGTAATAAAAATATATCCCGTAGGATAAAAAAAGAAATATTAAATAACGATTGTGATTATGATACATTATATAACGAATTACTAATGTATCCCGAAGAAGTATTATCAGGAATATTAAATTCCTATCTATATCTCTTCAGAAATATCACTACCATAAATAATAAAACATTACTAGAAGATCTAAACAGTCTTCTAAGTAACTATATTAAAAAAAATAAAAACAAAAAAGACTTAGAAAGAGTATATAACAAAATAGAAGTCTTTCTAAGTAATATAACACTAAGTTTTGACTTAGAAAAACTACTTCAGATTGAAGATTATTTATCAGAATTAATCAATCTACAAAATCAAAGTGTTATCAATAATAAAAAAAGAGCCAAAGGCGATAAATATAATTTTATGTTATTTCTTATCTTTGAAAAAAGAGATATCGAATTACTAGAAAAATATATCGAATTAAATATGAAAGAATTATTAATAAATAAAAGTATTATTACATCAGTATTTGCTAATATCATAGAACAATATCTAAAGATAGACGAAGATAACGAAATAAATATAAAATATTTTAATCGTGTTATAAATGTATTTTTAAGAGGTAAATTATATAATAAACTATTTAATGACTCTGAAGAAGATTATTTAAGAATATTAAAAACAAGTCCTAAAAACTTTGTTTGGGAACTAATTGATAAAATAGAAAATGACTTATATACAACTAAAGAAGAAGTAGCTAAAGATTATAATGTATCATTTATAATACCAAAATATGAAGAATATGTTTATTTACCAAACGGAAAGATAGATTTAACCCAAGAAGAAATCTTTACTATTGATAACGAAGGAGATATGTGTCTAGATGATGCCATGTCAATAAAAAGAAATAATAATGGTACATATACCTTATTTATTCATTTAGCCAATCCAACCGCTACTATACCATATGAATCAAATACAATGCATGAAGCCTTAAAAAGAAATCATACTATTTATTTATCTAATAATAGTATCCCAATATTTGATAGATATCTATCAGATAACATATTATCAATATTACCAAACAAAAATACCAATGCTCTAACAATAAAAGTAGGAGTAACACCAGATTATTCATTAGATTTAGATACCTTAGAAATAATACCTAGTATAATTAAAAATAAACATAAATTAACTTACCAAGATGCTGAAGAAATAATAACTAATACGGGATTATTACATGACGATTTAATACTAATATCAAAAATATTTGATAAACAAGCTATTGATAATCCACGCGTTAGAGCATATCATCAAATGAAAGAAAGAATAAATAATCAAAAAGAAGTGGATAGTGAAGCACCAATAGCTCATATGATGGTAGAACAATGTAATGTTTTCGCTAATAGTACAATTCATCTAATTGATAAAAGAGAACATTTAGGACTAATAATGCCATGGCGTGTTCAAAGAGAAGAAAATATTGAATTAATAGAAAAATATTTAGAACATGGCTCTTTTGATATAAATAGTAGTGGTCTTCAGCTACTTCTAAAAAATTATATGACTAAGAGTAAGTATTCATATACCAATATAGGACATCAAGGCTTAGGAATAGATGGCTATGTAAAAATATCTAGTGCAGCTCGTCGTGCTATGGATGCATTAGCGATCTATGTATTATATGATCTTTATATCAATAGAAGTGCTGATGATTTAGATTCAAAATATTATTATTGGGAAAAAGAGATAAAATATTGGTGTGAATATGCCAATAATAAAGCAAGCGATAATATAACATTTATGGAACAATATAATTACTTAAGTAGTAAAGGAAAAATATTAGAAAGAAGGAAGTAAAATGCAGTTACCAAATATAAAAGATGCCAGAATAAGAACAAAAGAAAAAATAGAAGTATCTTATGATAAATATAAAGTACCAGAGTCTATTCACAATATAGGTCATAATAAAACCTATACCATTTTAACTTATGGATGTCAAATGAATGTCCATGATAGTGAGAATATATCAGGTATTATGGAAGACTTAGGCTATACCAAAGAAGAAAACTATGAAAAAGCTGATGTAATAATAATAAATACCTGCGCAATTAGAGAAAATGCCCAAAATAAAGTTGTAGGAATACTAGGTAGAATAAAGAAATTAAAAGAAACAAACCCCAATATCATTACCATAATTGGAGGTTGCATGCCTCAAGAAGAATCAGTATCTAATATGATAAAAGATAAATATAAATGGGTAGATATAGTACTAGGAACACATAATATATATGATATACCAACATTACTAGAAAATATAACAAAAGAGAGAAAGCAAAATATTGAAGTTTACTCAGTAGAAGGAAGTATAATAGAAAACTTACCAGTAAAAAGAGATTCCAAAATAAAAGCTTGGGTAAATATTCAGTATGGTTGTGATAAATTCTGCTCATACTGTATAGTACCATATACCAGAGGTAAACAAAGAAGTAGATTACCTAAAGATATCCTAAAAGAGGTAGAAGAATTAAAAAACAAAGGTTATAAAGAAGTAACTCTTCTAGGACAAAATGTTAATGCTTATGGTAAAGACCTAGAAGAATCATATACTATGGCTAATTTACTAGAAGATGTTGCCAAAACAGGAATAGATAGAATAAGATTTGTAACATCGCATCCATGGGATTTCTCTAGTGATATGATAGATATAATAGCCAAATACCCAAATATAATGCCTTATATCCATTTACCAATCCAATCAGGATCAGATAATATCCTAAAGAAAATGAATCGTAGATATACAATAGCAGAATATAAAAAATTATTCCATGAATTAAAAGATAAAATACCAAAAGTAAGTATAACTACTGATATAATCGTAGGTTTTCCAGGAGAAACAGAAGAAGACTTTGAAGAAACATTAAAAATATATAACGAATTAAAATATGATTTAGCCTATACCTTTATCTATTCTCCAAGAGAAGGAACACCTGCTGCTAAAATAAAAGATGATGTTCCACTAGAAGAGAAAGAAGAAAGATTACAAAGATTAAATAAAGTAGTAAATAAATATGCTAGAGAGAATAATGAAAAATATAAAGATAAAATAGTACCAGTTTTAATTGAAGGATACTCAGATAAAGGTGGTAAACTAATGGGTTATACCGATACAATGAAATTAGTTAATGTACTAGGAGACCCTTCTAATATAGGAAGTATTAAACAAGTACATATAACAGAAGTAAAAACATGGTCTATGGAAGGGGAAATAGTTAGTGGAAAGTAGTATAGAAGAATTATTTAATGCTATAAATAATTCTGATGAATATAAAGAATATAAACAAATAGTAGATATAATTGAAGAAGATAATGATATTAAAAACTTAATTGAAGAAATAAAAAAGCTTCAAAAAGAAGCTACATATTTAGAATATCATGAAGATAATAAGTATAAGGAAATAGATAGTATTATCAAAGAGAAAACTAAAGAATTAAATAATAATTCTAAGTATCAAGAATATTTATCTAAATTAAAGAAATTTAATAATACCTTACTTGCTTCTTCTTCATTACTTGAAGATTATATAGATAGTAAAGTTAGTATTTAATTTTATTATCTTTTTTTATCCACTTCAGCCTGTAGTCTTCCGTGGTATGATAGAGCCTATTCTAGTCTCTATCATAAACAATTGTATGTATATATAAAGTAAAAATAAATAGCCATATTATATTGACTATTAAGTATAATCATAGTACAATTATATAGGTAACACTTACATGGTGTATTCTCTCCAATTTCTTAGTATTCCTAAGAGAAAGGAGTGACGTCTATGATGAAAGAACTTTTTTACTTCTTAGGGGGTTGGAGGTTTAAGTAATGGAACTAGTCCTTGCATTTGCTTGGATTACTCTCATCATTATTGTCTATATTGACAATATGATGCGTAGAAGATAGACAAAAGAAGCACCACAGGGGGGTGCTTCATGTCTAAAAACATGGAGAGAACACCTTTTGGAACTAGGTGTTACCCATTTTTATTATGGATAATTTCTCTTTCCATATACATTGTATCAAATTTTAATAAAAATAGCAATATTTATATTGAATTATTTAAAACTTTATGATATGATTTATACATAAGTAAGAGATAAAAGATTTACGAAAAAGATCCCAAATAATTCGCAAATCGGAAAGGAGGCCCCTCTTATGGAAAAAGTATTATTTGCAGAAGTTAACCACAAGTTAATTAGGGGGGGGGTTCAAAAATCTAACCTAAGTATAATAAATAATAATATAGATAAAGACTATGAAATAACTAATAGAAATATTGGTGTTTTTTCATAGTCTTTTTATCGTGAAAGGAGTTTTATATGGAAAAGAATAAAAAATTAATAGTACTAGGAGTACTAGCCTTGATACTAATTATATCAGGAATAACATATGCTATACTTACATGGACAAGTAGTAGAGTAAATATAGGGTTAACAAGTAATTGTTTTACTATAGATTATACTAAAGGGCAAGATATTACTAATCAAAGTATAAAGTTAATAAATGAAGAAGATTTAATTATTGATGGAAAGTTTACTATTAAAGATGGAATTGCATTAACATATGCTAATATAGGAATAAAGTCTACATGTACAATAGAAGGATATGGTATATTAAAACTTAATGTAACGTCTTTATCCGATGCTTTTACTACAGGAAATAGTAAAGGTTCACTTAAGTATGCGGTACTAAAAAATACTAGTACAACAAGCACAATAACAGTAGCAAGCTTACTTAATCAATCATTTGATTTGGTAGCAAGAGGTAGTATAACAAAACTAGGCACTATAGATATACTTACAGAACAATTATCTAATAATGAAATATATAAATATCTAATCGTAGTATATATAGATAATAGTTTAGTAGGTAATGATGTAATAGGTTCTTCGTTTGCTGGTAATATATCTGCTGAAGCATATCAAGGTAAATTAGGAGCAGACTATACCTTACAAAGATTAAGTAGTTTAAATAATACTATTAAAGTAGATACTTCAAAAACACCTGACTTTTCTACAGTAAGTGGTAATAATGGAGTTAAAAAGAATTTACAAAATAATAGTACAATTGCTTCAAATCAAGGAGATGGAACTAAAGGAATATATAGCGCGGAAGATGATTTTGGAACAAGTTATTATTTTAGAGGTGCAGTAGAAAATAACTATGTTAAGTTTGCTAATTACTACTGGAGAATAATAAGAATAAATGGCGATGGTTCTGTTAGAATGATATATGCTGGTACAGAAGCTCATGCAAATGGCTATGATGATTCTAGTGCATATGATATGAGTATTGGTACTTCGGCATTTAATTCAAGTTATAATGATAATACTTATGTAGGATATAAAATAGGAAGTACTGGTTCTTCTACATATGCTAATACACATTCAAATGCAGGAAATAGTACTATTAAAACCTATATTGATAATTGGTATGAAACCAATTTAAAAGAATATAAATATTATCTTAAGGATACTATTTATTGTAACGATCGAAGAGTTGTAAATATAAATAATGCTGGTGGTATGACACTAACTGGTGATGGAACAGGAACTAATGAATCAGCATATGCAGGTTTTGATAGAACTTATGTAAGTCATAGTCCAACTTTAAAATGTGAAAATAAAAATGATCGCTTTACAGTGAATAATACTATAGGTAATATGGAACTTGTTTATCCTATAGCATTAGCAACAAGCGACGAGTTAGTATATGCTGGGGCAACAGGATTAGATCCAGCAACAATGACATATATAACTAATACAGAATTTTATTTGTACAAGGGTGATTTTTATTGGACAATGACTCCGTTTGCCTTCACGGACGGTATTGCTCTTGTAGGGGAGCTCAATGGTTTTGGCCTTGTCGACGACTTCGATGTCGATGGCAACCGCGGCGTTCGTCCGGTAGTTTCTCTCCGATCTGATGCTATACTTGGGGGAAGTGGAACTATGAATGATCCATTTGTGGTAGAATAATAATGTGTATCTTTTGACTAGAAATAGTCCTGTGAAACTCTTTTCACAGGACAAGATACATGTTCGGTAGTAAATATGTATAATTAAAATAAAATATTGAGGCGAAGAGGGTAATGGTTATTTAAATATGGTATATATAAATAAATTATATATATAGGGATATGCTAATTTAGTTAGGTCTTGTTTGGTCGGCCTTCACGGGCGGTAATGCTAATGTAGATAATCTCAATGATAATGGCAATGTCAACAACAACAATGTCAATAACAATAACGGCGTCCGTCCGGTAATTTCCTCAAAGTAACATCAAAAGGTTAAACTTATAACAAAGTAATATTTGCTATTAGAGTTTGGCTTGGAAAATCAATTAGGAGGAAACAAGTATATTCCTTGACTTAGTCTAAAGAGGGTATAGTTCTAATTATAGGTGCTAGTAGGACTATCCGAACGGGCCTATAATTTAGGAACTATATATGGTGATATTGTGGAAGAATTTAAATTATTAAATAAAAGTAAAATGTTACTGAAGTATGTAGAAAGTAATATACTAATCAATATTCCTAAAGTACATTCTAGTTATCGTAAAGGTCTTGAAGATAATATGATACAGTTAAATTATAATATTATTAAGGCTAACATTAATACTGGTAGTATCAGGAGTAAATATCAAAAGGAAATATTAGTTAATATTGCTATGATAGATTTATATTTAGATTTACTTCTTGATATTAAGATTATTAGTAGAAAGAAATTTATGGTTATTATTAGAATGTTAAATGAAATAAGAAAAATGGCTAATGGGTGGATACTTAGTGAAAAGAATAAATAATTTATATGATAATATGATTAGTTATAGTAATATTTTATTTGTATTTAATAAG
>OLNZ01001655.1_pt1 | contig 15139 bp, 8 predicted proteins | sample 1672981 | NCBI WGS metagenome assembly OLNZ01 (sample SAMEA3136743, study PRJEB25190) | human gut metagenome | biome: human gut; feature: human-associated habitat; material: faeces | place: Austria | collected 2013 | reverse complement strand
GTGGCGAATTATGGCAGTGTCAGGAAAAAGACGGAAGCGATCTTACATTACAGTCAATCCTTAATACTTCTCTTGGATTCTTAGAGAAGCACAAGTCAGAAACTGTCATTCTTACAGTAAAACCAGATGCCGGTTCTACTGTCGGATTAGAGCATGCGGTAGCTGAATTTATAAAAAGTAATGAGGAAAAGGTTTACTGCGGAGGAGACATTCCATCAATGAAGGAGGCACGCGGTAAAATTGTATTTCTTAGAAGATTTAATCTGACCCAGAACTACGAAGGATGGGTTGAACGTGCAATGGGATTTAATCTTACAAATTGGGACGATATAAGCTATAAAAATTATGAATATGCGTACAAGTTATATGATGATGGAAAAAATCATGTGTATATTCAGGATGCATATAATACATATGGAAGTGAGAAGTGGGCTTACATATTAGGAACGATGAAGCAGACAACTGGACAGGATACAAGTCATCCAATTGAGTATAATTCATGGGTAATTAATTATACTTCTTGCGCACGAGGAACTCCTTTAGGATTGACACGGGAAATTAATCCGAGATTATTTAAAGATGAAGAAAATTGTATCGATAACCGATTCCTTGGAACAGTAATGCTTAACTTTATTGATGAACCAATGTCACGGTTGATCTATGAGACAAACAGCAACATGATATTTGAACCAAAACTTCCTACACCGGAAGTAGAGGTTGAATATGGTCAGACACTGGCAGAAGCTACATTGAAGGGGATTGAAAATGCACCGGCAGGAACATGGAAGTTTGAAGATGCAACCCATGTTGTAACAGATCAGGAAGTAACAGATCAGACAAAATTTGAATTGACCTTCCTGCCGGCAGATAATAAAAAATACAAAACTGTTACTATGTGGGTTCCGGTAAAAACAGTGAATAAGTCAGAAGTGATCACAGCGTATCTCGGATATGAAGAAATTTCCTATGGTGAAACTCCGAAGATGTCATACGTTGTTGCACCAACGGAAACACTGAGCGCAGATGAAGTGGAAGAACTTTTTGCAAATGTTACGGATGAAATGAGAATCCAGGAGACAGGACAGTCATTAAATGAGATAATCGATGCAGGAAGCTATAAGATTGATTGTCCAGAAACAGTAGGTGGATTCAAGGTAAACTGGATTCATTTGAAAGAATACGATCTTGACATCAATCCAGTGAACACAATGGAAACAACAGGTTCCAAAAGCAGCACAGCAGAAAATACTACATTCGAAAATGGAGCAGTCAGTAGTGCACAGAGAATCATTGTCCGTGCAGAAAAGAAAACAAAGACATATGGAGATGAGTTGACCAGCGCAGATCTTACATTTACGATCAGTGATTCAGAAAAGGCGAAACTTCTTCCAGGCGATACCGTTGAAAGTCTCGGACTGACATTGAAAGCAACAACTATCGAACCGGAAGATGTTCTGACAGGAAGCATAACAGATGAAGATGGAGATGACATTCTTGGCGCATATGGAAACGCAGGAAGATATGTCATCCTGAAAGACAATGCGACAAATACGAATTATGATGTTGTAGTTCTTCCGGCATTCCTTAATGTATCACCAAAGGAAGCAGAGATAGAATGGAATGCGGCAGCACAGTATACATATACAGGAAATGCATGTGGAATAGAGGCAAACGTGAAAGCAGACAGCCTTTTAGAAAAGGATAGTTGTGCGATTAAAAAACTGCTCAATGCAGATCATACAGAAGTTGGAAATTACAAGGCGCTTGCAATAGGTTTGACAAATGAAAACTATATCTTTTCCGGCACAAACCGCGTGCATGTATGGGAATATGAGATTTTGCAGGCAGATCCAGAAGTGACTTTCCCGGCAGCAGAAGTGATTTATGGAGACAGCTTAAAGAAAGCAACACTTTCCGGTCAGTCGGGAGAAGGTGTATTCCGTTTTGCAGACGATACGACAATGCTTACAGTAGCAGAGGATCAAAGTGAACAGGAGATGATCTTCACACCGGCTAATCCGAACTACAAGACAGTTACATCAAATATTCCTGTAACAGTAAAACCAAGAAGCATTACGATCAGACCGGACCGTACGGAGAAAGAATATGGACAGACAATCACAGAGTATACCTGGTCAATCAGTGAGGGAAGTCTGGCAGGAGATGATCAGATAGAGGATCTGAAAATAAATGTCACATTGACCGCAGGAGATGCAGAAAAAGAAAACTGTAAGGTCGGTCTTTATGATATTACAGAAAAAACTCCGCTGACAGCAGATAATGCGAATTACACAGTATTGTTTAAACCAGGAACACTGCAGGTACAGCCAAAACCTCTGGGCGTTGTATGGAATACGGACGGAACTGTGATTTATACGGGAAAAGAAGCAAATGTGTCTGCAGAATTTACAGGGGTATTGTTCGAAGATGACTGCAAGGCGGTTGTAGAAGGTGGAAATGAAATCAAGACCGGAACATATACAGCCACAATTGTCGGAATGATCGGCGAACAGAGTGATAATTATGTGCTTCACGGAGAGGATACAGACTATCAGATAGATTACCAGATTGTGAAGAAAGAAGAAACAAAGAATCCAACCGATTCAAAGGAAACATCGACAGGTACTGCAGGAAAGAAACCAACAGGAACTTCAGTGTCAGGAAAACAGGTGAAAACAGCAAAGACAGGAGACAGCATCAGTTACCTCTGGATTCTGATGATTGCAGGATCAATTGCAGTGATCGGTGGAATGATTTATGTTATTAGAAGAAGAAAAAAGAAGTAAAATTAAAGTGAATCTATAAACGATAGATAGAAAGGTGTCAGGCCTATTGGGAAGCTGTTATTTTAAACTTCGGCCTGACACCTTTTGTTGAAAAAAAGATGAAATTAGTATATTATGAAAACAGATGCGGTATATCTTAAACATGTAATAAAAAGTGTTTCTGACCGCAATGTGTTGAGAGAAAAGGAGAGTGAGAAATGAGTGAATTAAGTAAAAAAGCAAGAAATAGAACAAGGGTCCAGATGGTACTGACAATGTTGGTTATCGTTTCTATTATCAGACAGTTTTTTCTAGGAAACTATCACAATATGTTTCTTGGCATTCTAACATTGATTTTGTTTATGGTGCCACAGTTTATCGACAAGAAACTTGGAGTGACAATTCCGGTTGGTCTGGAAACAGTTATTCTGATCTTTATCTTTTCGGCAGAGATACTTGGAGAAATCAATGCATTTTATGTAAAGATTCCGGTATGGGATACCATTTTGCATACAACAAATGGATTTTTGATGGCGGCAATCGGGTTTGCACTGATTGATTTATTTAACCGAAGTGATCGATTCTCAATTAAGATGTCCCCATACTTTGTGGCATTTTTTGCATTTTGTTTTTCAATGACAGTTGGTGTTTTGTGGGAGTTCTTTGAATTCAGTATGGATTGGTTCTTCGGAATGGATATGCAGAAAGACTGGATCGTTCCGGCAATCAATTCAGTGAAACTGAATCCGACAGGAGCAAATATCCCAATCCATGTAGATGTCCAGTCCGTTGTGATCAACGGTGAGACCTGGAATCTGGGAGGATATCTTGACATTGGAATCGTAGATACAATGAAAGATCTTATGGTGAATTTTGTCGGAGCTGTTGTATTTTCTGTGATTGGAATTTTATATTTGAAACATCGTGGAAAAGGAAAACTGGCAGCTTCCTTAATTCCACAGGTGAGAGATACGGATGCAGAAGTATCTGAGAAATAGAAAACGTAAAGGACAGATCGATGAACAGTCAAAAAGAAATTAGAAATATAAAGATAAAAAACCAGTTAGAGCTCTGGCTGTTCTGTGCAATTATCGGTGCAGTTGCCGGCGGGTTGGTCTGGGCGCTTTTGAAGATTATGGCAGTCGGGATGAATCTTATCTGGGAATGGATTCCAGAACATTTTTTGTTACCATACTATACGATAGTGGTCTGTGTGATCGGTGCATTTTTTGTCGGTGTCTTCCGGAAGATGTTCGGAGATTATCCGGAGGAAATGGAAACTGTTATGGCAAAAGTGAAAACGGAGAAGCATTATGATTATAAAAATATGCTTGTCATGATGATCGCAGCAGTGCTGCCGCTTTTGATCGGAAGCAGTGTAGGTCCGGAAGCAGGACTTACCGGAATTATCGTCGGAATGTGTTACTGGGCAGGAGATAATCTGAAGTTTGCCAGACAGCATGCGAAGGAATACTCCCAGATCGGGGTAGCAGCATCCTTAAGTGTTTTATTCCATGCTCCGCTATTTGGATTGTTTGAAGTGGAAGAGAACACTTTAGAAGAGAATAATTCAGAACAAACTGTTGTTCCGGCAGGAATTTCATCAAAGATATTTATTTATGGAATCGCAATTGCTGCTGCAACAGGTATTTATGCAGGACTTTCCGCAGTATTCGGTTCAGGACTTTCTGGATTTCCAAGCTTTGAGGCAGTTGAGATCGGAAAGATGGACTATGCATTAATACTTCTCTATATTATTGCAGGATGCGTGTTAGCTGTTTTTTATGAAAAGACACATCAGATAACGAAGAAAACTGCGAAAAAGGTACCGGCAGTTCTTCGAGAAGTTCTCGCAGGAATTTGTCTTGGAATCTGTGGAATGTTAATCCCGGCAGTTATGTTTTCGGGAGAAGAACAGATGGGAGTGTTGATGAAAGAGTATAGTCAATACCTTCCGTTAGCACTGATCGGAGTTGCATTTTTGAAAGTGCTTCTCACAAATATTTGTATACAGTTCGGTTTGAAGGGAGGACATTTCTTCCCGATTATCTTCGCAGGTGTATGCATGGGATATGGCGTGGGAATGCTGATCTGCGGAAAATGCAGAGAGTCATCTAGTTTTCGCATCTGCAATTGTTACAGCGGCGCTTCTAGGTGGAACGATGAAAAAGCCGTTAGCCGTTACAATGCTTCTGTTTCTATGCTATCCGGTGAAATTGTTCGTATGGATTTTTGTGGCTGCGGCAGCAGGCAGCAAATGCCTATCCTTGTTTGATAAGAGAAAAGTGGAAAACAAAAATTCCGTTGAGTGAAAACTCAGCGGAATTTTTTTACCCTTTTTGAGATGTCTTCCAGTTCTTCTTTGGAAAGTTCCGGGAGACGTTCTAATTTATCCAGGAACATCATTGCCGTTTCACGACGCTGCATCTCTACAATCTGTCCATAATAATTGACAACAACACCGGTAACGATTGCAACAACGAAGATCGTGTAGATTGTGACAAGTACAGAAACCAGTTTGCCAATGAAAGTTATGGCAACAATATCGCCGAACCCGGCGGTAGAAAGTACCGCATAGCAATACCAGAGGGCATCTCCATAGTGGTTGATGTCAGGCTCTACCAGTTGAATGATGGCTGCGGATACAAAGAGAAATACGATATAACCGGAAAGAATCTGGGTTGCTTTCGTGCGTTTTAAGATCATCCATAAAAGTTTTAGCTTTTTCATATATTAACGGCTCCGTTTCATAAACTTCAGATAAATTAATTATATCATGAAATGGAGTCAAAAGAATAGTCATATAAAATTTATTCTGCGGTTTTCATTTTACTGCCTTTATTCAGAATTCCATTAAAGCGGCTCATGAATGTGATTGTTGTGATTGTGGCTGCAACAATATCACTGATCGGTTCTGCAAGAAAGACTGCAAAAACCTTATCCTGAATAAAGAGTGGCAGGATAAAGATCAGCGGAATCAGCAAGATCAGTTTTCTTAAGCAGGCGAGCAGCAGACTGACCTTTGCCTGTCCCAATGCCATGAAACTTTGCTGACATGAAACCTGGAATCCGAGGGAGAAAATACCCGCCATATAGATTCTCAGCGCCCATGCGGTATAAGTGATCAGATCCGTATTGTTGGAAAAGATTCCTGCAAACAGCTTAGGAAACAGCAGCATGATCAGCCAGAAACAGCTGGTGAAAATCGTACAAACCTTAAATTGTGTAAAGAAGGCTTTTTTTACTCGCTCTTTATTGCCGGCACCGAAGTTATAACTCATGATCGGCTGACCGCCCTGGCAGATTCCCTGCAGTGGCAACGTGGCAAGCTGGCTGACACTTGTAATGATCGTCATGGCTCCGACAGCAAGGTCCCCACCATATCTTGACAGACTGGAAGTAAAGCTGATGGAGAGAATACTTTCTGTAGAAAGCATGACAAAAGTGGAAATACCAAGTGCAAGGCATGGTAAGATAACATCCTTTTGTAATCTGAAATTTTCTTTTCTAAGATGAAGGATCGTCTTCTTCCCGGATAAGAAGCGAAGAATCCAAATCGCACCGACAGCCTGACTTAAAACAGTGGCAAGTGCGGCACCTCTTACACCAAGATTGAATACGAAGATAAAAATCGGATCAAGAATGATATTGATCACAGCTCCGATCACAGTAGTCATCATACTGATCTTGGCAAATCCCTGTGTTGTAATAAATGGATTCATTCCCATCACGATTAAGACAAAGATACTTCCAAGAATATAGATTCTTGCGTATGCTACTCCGTATGGCAGTGTCTTCTCGCTGGCTCCAAAAAGTGTCAACAGCTGTGGTGCAAATGTAAAGAAGACTACAGTAAGTATGACAGCCATAAGGATGAGAAGCGCAAAACAGTTTCCAAGGATTTTTTCAGCTGTTTTATTATCTTTCTTTCCCATAGATATCGCAGCACGCGGAGCACCACCGGAACCTGCAAGCATAGCAAAAGCGTTGATCAGCATAAGGATCGGTGTAAATAATCCAACGCCGGTTAATGCCGCGGCTCCAACACCGGAAATGTGTCCGATATAGATTCGATCTACAATGTTATATAGAAGATTGATGATCTGGGCGACAACCGCAGGAATTGCAAGCTGTGCCAGAAGGCGCGGAATCTTTTCAGTCTCCATCGCCTGAGAAGTTGATTTGCTATTCATATCTGTTTTCTCCTAAATAGATTTAAAGTCAAAGAAGATTATACATCTCATGTAATGGAAAAATCAATATTTTACCATATATGCATTACATGCTGCATTGCAAGACTTACGACTGTAATACCAACCCAGCAGGAAGCACCGAGAAGGATTGGTTTTCCACCAGATTTGACTAGCTTCACAACATTGCTGTTCAGACCGATTGCAGCCATAGCCATGATAATGAAGAACTTAGACAGTTCTTTCAGCGGAGCAAATACATCTGCGCTTACACCAAGGCTCATGCATACAGTTGTAATGACAGCCGCAATGATAAAGTACAGGATGAACATCGGAAATGCTCTTTTTAAGCTGAACTTACCAGATGTTTTTCCGTCTTTTGCGGCTGATTTCGCACGGACCAGTGAGAGTACAAGTGTAATCGGAATGATTGCAAGCGTACGTGTCAGTTTAACTGTGACAGCAGTATTGAGTGTCTCACTTCCAAGATTCCACATGCTGTCCCAGGTAGAGGCGGCAGCAGTTACGGATGAAGTATCATTGATCGCAGTTCCGGCAAAGACACCGAAAGCATTTCCGCTTGTTGTGTCGAAGCCGAGTGCATTTCCAAGCACCGGGAAAAGTACAGCAGCGATAACATTGAAGAAAAAGATAACAGAAATCGCCTGTGCGACTTCTGTGTCATCGGCGTCAATGACAGGCGCTGTAGCAGCAATCGCAGAACCACCGCAGATGGAAGAACCGACACCAACAAGGATAGATGTGTTGGAAGGAACATTCAGCACCTTGCGGAGCAGCCATGCAATGATCAAAGAGGTAGAAATTGTACTGACGATAATAGGAAGAGACTGCTTTCCTGTCTGTAAGATAACTCCGAGATTCATACCGAATCCAAGCAGAACAACAGCAGTCTGTAAAATAATTTTAGATGTCCATTTAATTCCTGATTCGGCTGTTCCTTTTTCAGTCCAAAAGCAGGTGATCATCATTCCGGCGAGAATCGCAATGACAGGTCCGCCGATTACCGGAAATGCTTTTCCAATCAGCCAGGATGGAATCGCAATCAGAAAGCAGACCAGAATTCCTTTGAAATTTTTTTGAATAAAATTCATGATAGTTTCCTCTCTTAAGTTTTTTGTTACTGTCGGCGCTATGGGCGTCAGCAACCGTATTTTTATGAAACAATTATAGATTATAACACTGCTAAACAGAAAAAATAAAGACTTTACAAAATTTTTAGAAAAGAATTAGCACTCAACTCTTTACAGTGCTAACAATACGTGCTATATTCCTAATAGAACACAGGAAAAGAAAATTTGTGGTTCAAAGGAGGGAAAGACCATGAATATCAATAAATTTACACAGAATTCATTACAGGCAGTTCAGAACTGTGAGAAGATTGCTGCGGATAACGGGAATCAGGAACTGGCGCAGGAGCATTTGCTGTATGCGCTGCTGACACAGGATGACAGTCTGATTTTAAAATTATTTGAGAAGATGAACATTCAGGGCCAGCTCTTTATTAACAGTATCGAGCAGGCAATCGGCAAGAGACCAAAGGTACAGGGAGGTCAGGCTTATGTCGGTCAGGACTTGAATAATGTGCTGATCCATGCAGAAGATGAAGCAAAGCAGATGGGAGATGAGTATGTCTCTGTTGAGCATCTGTTTCTTGCAATGCTGAAGTATGCAAGCCGTGAGTTGAAGCAGATTTTCCGTGAATATGGCATCAGCAGAGAGGGTTTCCTCCATGCGCTGTCAACAGTAAGAGGAAATCAGAGAGTTACTTCTGACAATCCGGAAGCAACTTATGATACATTGAATAAATACGGCCAGGATCTTGTTGAGAAAGCAAGAGATCAGAAACTGGATCCGGTCATCGGACGTGATGAAGAGATCCGTAATGTGATTCGTATCCTGTCCCGTAAGACAAAGAATAACCCGGTGCTGATCGGTGAACCTGGTGTAGGTAAAACTGCGGTTGTAGAAGGACTTGCACAGCGAATCGTCAGCGGAGATGTACCGGAAGGCCTGAAAGATAAGACAATCTTTTCGCTGGATATGGGAGCACTGGTAGCAGGAGCGAAGTATCGTGGTGAATTCGAGGAACGTCTGAAAGCAGTTCTTGAAGAAGTGAAGAACAGTGACGGAAAGATCATTCTTTTTATCGATGAACTTCATACGATCGTCGGAGCAGGTAAAACAGACGGTGCGATGGATGCAGGAAATATGCTTAAGCCTATGCTTGCCAGAGGTGAACTGCATTGTATCGGTGCAACCACACTGGATGAGTATCGTCAGTATATTGAGAAGGATGCTGCATTGGAGCGTCGTTTCCAGCCGGTTCTGGTAGATGAGCCAACCGTTGAGGATGCAATCTCTATCCTGAGAGGACTGAAAGAGAGATACGAAGTCTTCCATGGAGTTAAGATCACAGATAGTGCGCTTGTTGCGGCAGTTACACTTTCGAACAGATATATTTCTGACCGTTTCCTGCCGGATAAAGCAATCGATCTTGTTGACGAGGCGTGTGCATTGATCAAAACAGAACTTGATTCTATGCCGACAGAGCTTGATGAGCTTCGCCGTCGTGTGATGCAGATGGAGATTGAAGAGTCTGCACTTAAGAAAGAGGAAGATCGCTTAAGTAAAGAGCGTCTGGAACATTTGCAGGAAGAACTGGCAGAACTGAAAGCGCAGTATGCAAGTAAGAAAGTACAGTGGGAGAATGAGAAGAATTCTGTAGAGCATGTACAGAAGATCCGTGAGCAGATCGAGCAGGTGAACAAGGAGATTCAGAAAGCCCAAAGAGAGTATGATTTGAATAAGGCAGCAGAGCTTCAGTATGGTCGCCTTCCACAGCTGCAGAAACAGCTGGAAGAGGAAGAAGCGAAGGTAAAAGCAAAAGATCTTTCACTTGTGCATGAATCTGTTACAGACGATGAGATCGCAAAGATCGTTTCCAGATGGACAGGTATTCCGGTTGCAAAACTGAACGAGAGCGAGAGAAACAAAACTCTTCACCTTGCAGATGAACTGCATAAGCGTGTCATCGGTCAGGATGAAGGTGTAGAGCTTGTAACTGAAGCAATCATCCGTTCCAAAGCAGGTATCAAAGATCCGACAAAACCGATCGGTTCCTTCCTGTTCCTTGGACCTACAGGTGTAGGTAAGACAGAGCTTGCAAAGGCACTTGCCCAGAGCCTGTTTGATGATGAGAACAACATGGTTCGTATCGATATGAGTGAGTACATGGAGAAATATTCCGTGTCCAGACTGATCGGAGCGCCTCCGGGATATGTCGGATACGATGAAGGCGGTCAGCTGACAGAAGCAGTCAGAAGAAAACCATATTCTGTTGTACTTTTCGATGAGATCGAGAAAGCACATCCGGATGTCTTCAACGTATTGCTGCAGGTACTGGATGATGGACGAATCACAGATTCCCAAGGACGTACAGTTGACTTCAAGAATACAATCTTGATCATGACTTCCAACATTGGTGCAAACTATCTGCTGGAAGGAATTAAGGACGATGGTTCGATCGATGAACAGAGTCAGGAGATGGTAATGGGTGATCTGAAAGCACATTTCAGACCGGAATTCTTGAACCGTCTGGATGAGATCATCATGTTCAAACCATTGACAAAGACAAATGTACGTTCCATCATTGACCTTCTGGTTGCTGATGTGAACCGCCGTCTGGAAGAACGTGAACTGAGTGTCGAGCTGACAGATGCAGCGAAAGACTTTGTTGTGGAAGGTGGATATGAGCCGATGTACGGTGCAAGACCACTGAAACGTTACTTGCAGAAGAATGTAGAGACATTAGCTGCAAAACTGATCCTTGCAGGAGATGTGGGACGTGGAGACACGATCTTGATCGATGTAAAGGACGGTAAACTGACAGCAGGTGTGAAGAAATAAAATATGATACCAGGGTCAAAAGGTCTGAAACCACCGGTGCTTGCACAAAGGTGGTGTAATGGCCTTGGGACCCGCCCCAATATGAGCATAAAAGTGGAGCGTAAGCTTCACGATATGCGAATAGTGGGTAGGATTGCGAGAGCATGAAAGGCGAAGCAATCCGTGTATTATAGGGGGCAAAATACTTTTTGCCCCCAACATCAAAATATCAGTATAGTAACGATATAATATGTAGGGCTGTGAAAAATGAAAATTTTCTGGAGATTTTTAGAAAATTGAGTTTTTCACAGCTCTTTTTTTCGTTCACCGAAGTAATTGATACAAGAGCAGACTCTATGTTAAAATAAGAAACTGACAGAATGTATATGCATACAACAAGAATTAATACTAAGAAAGAACTCAGGCAGAATCCAGAAAGGAGGCTCCCATGGCGCGCATTATTTTCCACATCGACGTTAATTCAGCATTTTTAAGCTGGACGGCGGTTGAACAATTGAAAAATGGATCAAAAGTGGATCTGCGGGAGATTCCGGCGATTATTGGCGGAGATCAGAGCTCGCGTCATGGAATCGTCCTTGCAAAATCATCACTTGCTAAATCCTATGGGATTCAGACGGGTGAACCTGTAGTAAATGCATTTCGAAAATGTCCGAATCTTGTGACAGCACCGCCAAATCATAAGATGTACAGGGAAAAGAGCCGGATGCTGATGGATTTCCTGCGGACATATACAAAGAAGATCGAGCAGGTCAGTGTCGATGAATGTTATATGGATTTTACAGAGCTTGTCGGGCGATATCCAACACCGGTGGACGGTGCAATGGAGATCAAAGAAGAAGTGAAGAAGCGTTTTGGATTCACGGTGAATATTGGAATCTCCAGTAATAAGTTACTAGCGAAGATGGCTTCGGATTTTCAAAAACCGGATCAGATCCATACATTATTTCCGGAAGAGGTTCCGCAGAAAATGTGGCCGCTTCCGATCGGAGAACTCTTTATGGCAGGGCGTTCAAGTGTGGAGGTTTTCAAGAAACTTGAAATCAATACAATTGGAGATCTTGCTCATGCGGATGTAAATGTAATTACGCTGCATTTAAAAAGTCATGGACGGATGCTTTGGAATTTTGCAAATGGAATTGGAGACGATAAGGTACAGTATGAACCGGAAGAGGCAAAGGGAGTAGGAAATTCAACGACTCTGTCAGAGGATGCAACGACTTATGAAGAAGCGAGAGATGTATTTCGTGAGCTTGCACAGAGCGTGGGAAGCAGGCTGAAGAAGGCAGGCAAGAAAGCCGGGATGGTGAGCATGGAGGTACGCTACTATGATTTCAGAAATATGTCGCATCAGGTGCAGCTTCAAAAGCCAACGAATGATCCGGTTATCTTATGTGAGACAGCATGTAATTTGTTCCGTGAAAGCTGGAGTGGAGAACCTGTCCGTCTGCTCGGAATCCGAACGTCAAAGTTAGTAGAAGAGAGTGCACCGGAGCAGCTGACAATTTTTGATATTGAATTTCCAAAAGAACCGGACGAGAAACATAAGAAATTAAATGCCGCATTGGAACAGCTGAACAATCGTTATGGAAAGGGTGCGGTTGTGAAAGGTACATTTTATAAACCGGACGGAAAGAAGAAAAAAGATGGAATTTAGAAGAGATAGAAAGAGGAACGTGCATTGAAAGAAAAAAATTATAATCTGGAATTAATTCGAATGATTTCCTTTATATTTGTTATTGTGATTCATGTATCGAATTATTATTGCAGAGCCTATGGCGATATTACGATTGGGGAGTACAGTTTTTCACTGCTATTAAATCTGCTGGCAAGGATAAGTGTACCATGTTTTTTCATGATTACAGGAGCACTTCTGCTTGGAAGACAGGAATCACTTCATAAACATGCAAAAAGAATCTTTCGTTTTCTAATTGTTCTGCTTGTGTGGAGTGTAATATATATGATCTGGAATGCAGTTTATATGAAGGATCCTTATCAAATCAAAGATTTATTATATAAGCCGGTAGAACAGCATCTGTGGTATCTGTATGCAATGATTCCGATCTATCTGGTACTTCCTTTTTTCCAGGTTATGTGTAAAGGGATGAACCTTCGGATGGAACGCGCATTTCTTGTGGTGATTACGGCGGCTGTTTTGTTCAATTATATTTCCACATTTTTTGATGAAAAGATGTATTATTCCGTCCCAATGGTGGGGGACAGAATCTATTCTTATTATGTATTTATCGGATATTATATATATAAATATCGTAAGCATGTGATGAAGGGGAAAATGATTCCGGCAGGTATTTTTGTAGTATGCATGGCATTAAATTATGGGCTGACTTATGCGGTAACCTTGCAGGATGGAGAACATTATGAACGTCTGCTGGAATATGGTAATCCACTGCTTGCGCTGGCAGCAGCGATGGCATTTCTTATGTTAGTAAGATTGAAAAAGAGCGAATTCAATCCGTCCGAACAGGCAAAGAAGTGGATTGACAGATTTTGTGGATGTTCCTTTGGAATCTATTTGATCCATATCATGTTTCTTGATGTTTATAAGAGAAATATTAAGCCAGAGACATTTTCAGCCTGGATCATGATTCCGGTAGTGAGTGTGGGACTTGTGTTATTGTCATTTGGATGTGTCTGGCTGATTCGAAAGACGAAAACAGGACGAAAGATTATGTAGGTTTTTTTGCATATGTGGTGAGATTATGTTATTCTATAAAGGTTAAGACAATCGTTATTTGCCTGAAAGTCAATGATGCAATACACCAGTTCAGAACAGGAGGGATAGATCATGAAATTAGATAAATTATTAGAACGCCTGGACTACACAGTAGTACAGGGAAGTGATTCTACGGAAGTAACAACACTGATCAATGATTCAAGAAAAGTGGAAGAAGGATCTGTTTTCGTGTGTATCAGCGGAGCAGTATCTGATGGACATAAATATGCAGCGGATGTTGCGGCGAAAGGTGCGGCAGCTGTTGTTGTAGAGAAAGATGTCGAAGTGCCGGAAAATGTGACTGTAATTAAGGTAGAGGATACTCGTTATGCACTGGCTCTGATGTCAGCGGCTTACTTTGGATATCCGGCAGATAAGATGAAAGTCATCGGTATTACAGGAACAAAAGGAAAGACAACAACAACTTACATGATCAAGTCTATTCTTGAAGAGACAGGACACAAGGTTGGATTGATCGGTACAATCGAGGCAATTATCGGAGACAAGAAGATCCCGTCATGTAATACAACACCGGAGTCTTATACAATCCATAAATATTTTGCAGAGATGGTAGAAGCTGGCTGTGACTGTGTTGTTATGGAAGTTTCATCACAGGGACTGATGCTTCACAGAACAGCGGGAATTCCATTTGAGATCGGTATTTTCACAAATCTTGGAAGAGATCATATCGGTCCGAATGAGCATAAGGATTTTGATGATTACAAGAGATGCAAAGGGCTTTTGTTCAAACAGTGTAAGCTCGGAATCGCCAATGTGGATGACAAGTATTTCAAAGATGTATTTAAAGGGTCTACATGTAAGATTGAGACATTTGGATTTTCACCGGAGGCAGATCTTCGCGCAGAGAATGTAGAACTGGTATCCAGACCAGGATATCTTGGTGTTGCATACCATGTTGCAGGAGTGATGGACTTTGATGTGGAAATTGATGTTCCAGGCAAGTTCAGTGTTTACAATTCACTGACTGCAATCTCAGTCTGCCGCCATTTCCAGGTGCCGGTTGAGATGATCAAAGATGCACTTAAGAAGGCAAAGGTAAAAGGACGTATCGAGATGATCAAGGTGTCTGATGATTTTACACTGATGATCGATTATGCGCACAATGCGATGAGTCTTGAAAGTCTTCTGACAACATTGAAGGAATATAATCCGAAACGTCTTGTATGTCTGTTCGGATGCGGCGGAAACCGTTCTAAAGACAGAAGATTCGAGATGGGTGAGGTATCCGGAAGACTGGCAGACCTGACAATCATTACATCAGATAATCCGAGATTTGAAGAACCGCAGGACATTATTAACGATATCAAAACCGGAATCGCAAAGACAGATGGAAAATATGTGGAAATCTGTGATCGTAAAGAGGCAATCAAATATGCGATCGAACACGGCGAACCGGGTGATGTTATTGTGCTGGCAGGAAAAGGACATGAGGACTATCAGGAAATCTGCGGTGTGAAGCATCCGATGGATGAGCGTGTGCTGATCAAAGAAGTTCTGGAAGAATT
>OLNZ01001654.1_pt1 | contig 15163 bp, 12 predicted proteins | sample 1672981 | NCBI WGS metagenome assembly OLNZ01 (sample SAMEA3136743, study PRJEB25190) | human gut metagenome | biome: human gut; feature: human-associated habitat; material: faeces | place: Austria | collected 2013 | reverse complement strand
TTTATTAAATAAAATTAGTGGATATTTTTTGACACCCACTAAATATTATAGAACCTAAGAAACCAGCAAAGGTTTCTTATTTATTATAGAAGGAGAATAAAAAAATGGAAGAAAATGTGTTAATTGTAACAGGCCCAAGTGGAAATAAAATAAAATTAAATGTTATTGATATCGTTTATGTTGAAGAATTTAAAAAAGAATATATAATTTATGCAATAGAAAATGATGCTGAAAATAATGTATATGCTTCAATATTAAATGAAGATGAAAAATCATATCAAATTAAAACAATAGAGAACGATGATGAATGGAATTTTATTCAAGGAATAATTGATGAAATGAGTACTAACGTAGAGGGGGTATAAATATGTATAGTACAGAACAACTATTAAAAATGTTAAATGAAAGATTAGAGGAATACCAACAAGAGATTGAAAAGATTGAAAATGCAGCAAATCAATCTGTTAACCCAGATGAATATAGAGAAACACCAGAGTATAAAAAAAATATAGAAGAGGCAACTCTAAAAAAAGATTATATTAGTAACGTAATAAAGAATGTTTCAATTAAAAATAATAATATGGAAAGCATAGGAAGTTCTTTATTAGATAGAAGATTAATTAAAAATGTTGGAATTGAACATAGAGTATCACCAAACAGATTAGAAGAACTGCAACGAAAGAATGGAGAAATTGAAGAACGACAAAGAAAATCAATGACTACTAAATATAATAAAATAATTAGGAGAATAGAAAGACAAGCGGAAATTTTAGGTGAAAAAAGGAAAACGATAGTAGAAGCATCAAATTTAAAAGATAAAATAGATAGTATTCCAAACAAACAACAAGAATTTGAAAATAATTTAAATTCTTGGAGAAGTAATGGTATATTGGGCATTATGAAAGGCAAAGAACTGCCAAACTTTATAAAAGAAACGGCAAAATTTGGATATACAGTTGTTAGTTGTGCTCAAAATCTTATCTTAAAATCAAGATTATTGAGTTTAAAATTAAAAAGCGGAGTATTAAATGATCTTAGTGAAAGAGTATGTAGAACTGAATCTAATATAGAATACTCAGGTAAAGTTAGATAAAAACTAAAAGAAATCAAAAAAAGTGATTTCTTTTTAACTTTTTTTATGCTATAATTTATTTATAGTGAATTATTGTGTCTGATTGGAGTGAAAAGATGAAAAATAAAAGTTTAATACTAAGAGTTGCAATATTTATAATTTTAATATTGCCGAACATAGCAAATGCATCAACAGTAATGTATATGGAGTGTGGAGTTAATTCAGGATGTCAAAACAATAAAAAGTGTTTATCTAGTGATGAACAAAATACTATAAATAGAATAGCAAAAATAACCGATGGTAATACAGGAAACGTTAATTATGCACTTGTTACAGAACAAACTTCTAAAGAAAAAGAGAGAATTGCCAATGGCTTACAAACTAGTCCTGATGCACCAATACCATTTTCAACGTATTGTTGGATAAAAGGTGATCTTTCAAGTATTGATAAAAAATGCACAAGTGATAAAACGCCAAAATATTCAGAAAAACCTACTCAGATACTAAATAAGCAAATATGTCCAATGGCAATTCGTAAAGGTGCTGGAGATGATGCTGTTCCAGTAGGTCAAACAACTTCAGCAAAAAATGTTGAAATAATAAATGAAAACCGCTACATTATATATTCTTTTGTTGATCTTAAAGGTAATGTAACTAGAATAGCAGAAGGCTATAATAGTGATGGAAAATTTGCTTTTGCCAGTGGTAATAGAGTATTTGTATTTAGTGATGCCGGTGCTGTCGAATGGCATCAAAGACAATTAATAAATGCATTACATGGAGAATACTATAAAATTGATACAAATTTTGATACATTAATGGTTAGTAGAACAGGGTATATTACCAATTTATCAATTTGTGAAAGCAAGGATGATTGTATAAAAAATCATAGTTTTAAAGTTATTTCTGATAGCAACGACAGCAATGGTCTGATAAAAAGTAATATACAGAAGTGGTATGATATTCAAAAGTCATCGATAAATGGTTTGAAAAATATAAATGAATTAATTGAAAACAAAAAATTAATTGCTGCATCACAAGAAATAAACGAAAATTTAGGCAACAATAAATCTTATACATTTTCAAGTAATTATAGTTTTGAAAACCTAATGTCGGATTTAGATTACGCGTATACAGGTTTGAAAGAAATTTTTGACACTTATACATTTACCGATTATTCAACTGGCAATAAAACTTCTTTAGTTAGTTCAGCAATGTCATATGTATATAAAAATGTTATGGAAATCGATGAAATAAGAGATATATCGGAAACGGATGACAAAAGCTATATTTTTAATGCAGGAATTATAGTTAACTCAATCCAAGATTTAGTAGAAAAAAAAGTAAACGAAGTATCAAACAATGAAACATTAGATATAATAAATTTAAATAAGAATGCAGAAAAATATACAGAAATGTTTTATACAACAATACTATATTTAAATAGAGATGCTGATAAATTAAATCTAACAGAACAACAAAAAAAAACATTATCAGATTTAAAAGAAAAATACAAGGCATTAGGTGATAAATTAAATATTAAGCCAGTGGTAGATTGTGAAACTTTACTTGGTGAAGATTTAATTAACAAAATTAATAGTTATTTAAAAATCATAAGAATTTCTGTACCAATATTACTGTTGGTATATGGAATAATGGATTTTGTAAAAGCATTATTTTCTCCAGAAGAAGGAGAAATGAAAAAAGCACAGCAAACATTTATGAAAAGGTTATTGATAGCGGTATTAATATTTTTAGTACCAATACTAGTCAATCTATTATTAAATTTAGCTAATCAAGTTTGGTCTACAATAACACCTGGAACTTGTGGAATATATGAATAGTGATTTGTAGGAGGTGAAAAGATGTTTGAAATATTAAACATAGCAACTGATATATTTGATGCAGTAATAGCATCATTGCGAACAGTTGGTGGCTATTTTATGGCACTTATTTATACAGCAATAAGATATTTTTATGAAGTATTCGAATACTTAGCAAGAGCTCAAATTATAAATAATGATTTTGTAAAAGGCATATATCAGAGAATAGGATTAGTTTTAGGATTGTTTATGACATTCAAATTGGTATTCTCACTTATACAAGCATTATTAGATCCAAGTAAGTTGACTGACAAAAATAAAGGAGCAACAGCTATATTAAAAAGGACAATAATATCTATAATATTATTAGGAACTGTGCCTTATATTTTTAGTGAAGCGTATACAATTCAAAATCTAATTGTTGGTGGAAATGGTAGTGATAATGTTTTATATAAAATAATAGCACAAAAACCTATAAGTGATATGGAATCTACGGGAGTAGTTATATCGAGTGATTTATATTTTGACTTTTTTAAAGATGATGAGGCACCAAAATTAAATGAGGGTGTTGAAGACTTTGTCAGTACATGTAATAATACACAAGGATATTGTGATAGATTTAAACAAAAAGATTATGAAAATTTAAAGCAATATGTTAGAGATGATCAAATAAGTTTATTTGAAACTATTGATTACTTATCCCTAAAGGATGAGTCGACAGGAGAATACATAATTGAATTTAATTATGGATTAATTGGAATAATAGCAGGTGGCTTTATTCTATATATGGTGTTTATGTATTGCATACAAACGGCCATAAGGATTGCTCAGCTTGCATATCTGCAAGTAATAGCTCCAATTCCAATTTTATCATATATATCCGATCCAGAAGGGATATTTAAAAAATGGGTAAAACAATGTACCTCAACATATTTGGATTTGTTTTTAAGACTTACAGTTATATATTTTTCAATGACATTGGTATCGATGGTAATAGATGAATTTAATAATCCTAGTGGAATAGTTAGAAGTAGCATGGGATTAATGTCTAGTACAGTACAAGCAGATTCAGTAGGAGGATTTACATTAGTATTGGTAAAATTCTTTATAATAATTGGATTATTATTATTTGCCAAGAAAGCACCAGAATTGATTAAAGATTTATTCCCTACACTTGAGGGAACTGGCAAATTTAGCTTTGGTCTAGGAAAGAAAACTTTACAAGAAACAGGAAAAAGTATTTGGAACAGCCCAATTGGTTGGGGAATTAAATTGGGAGGAAAAGGACTTACTGCAATTGATAGAAAAAGATATGGCTTACCAAAACCAAGAACTAAATTTCAACAAGAATTGGATAAAATTATGCCAGGACGTGCTGAATATATCAAGAACAAAAATCAAGGAATAGTAGATCAAAAAACTAGGAATGAATTATATACTGAAGGGGGTGACATTTATAGAAAATATGGTGGAGACCTCAAGGATGAAAATGGTAAACTAAAGAGTGGTGTGTTCAAAAATGCAGCATTTGCAGAAACTTGGCAAAAAGTAGCAGATGCAAAAAATGATCAAAAGAATTACAATGCAAAACTAGTACAAGTACAAGCAATGGTCAATTCAGGAGAAATAACCACTGACAGTGAAATTTATAAAACAGCTGTTAAAAATGCAAAGGCTGCTGATTCAAGACTCGAAGCTGCTAAAAAGGCACATGATAACAACAGAAAAATATATACTAATGATGCAAGGGCAGAAGATGCATTCAGTTATTACAAGGATTTACAAAGTGCCGATCCTGAAAATAGTAAAATAGTGGATGAAGCAATAAAACAACAAGAGGAACAAAGAAAGCAACAAGAAGAAGAATTGAAAAGACAACAAGAAGAAGAATTGAAAAGACAACAAGAAGAGCAAAGAAAGCAACAAGAAGAAGAATTGAAAAGACAACAAGAAGAGCAAAGAAAGCAACAAGAAGAAGAATTGAAAAGACAACAAGAAGAAGAATTGAAAAGACAACAAGAAGAGCATAAAACACCAAAACAAAGAGAAGTAGAAGCAGCTCAAGACTTAATAGATATTATAAATAATGGCGGTTCAGAAGAAGAAATAGAAAAAGCAAAAAGAAATTATCAAAAAGCTGAACAGCAAAAAAAAGAATTTGAAAATGATTTGGATGATTTTTATGATAGACAAGATGATGGCTTTGGCGGTCAATAATAAAAAGGAGTGTGATATTTAGTGAATGGTTATTTAGTACCTGCTAATGCTAAAAGGGGTACATTAATATTTAATATTTTTAGACCAGTAGATTTGATAATGTTTGGAACTGGTGCAGGATTATCTTTATTATTATTAATGATAGTCGAGTCATCAAATACATTGTTAGTACTACTAGCATGCTTACCTGTTGCTATAACAGGCTTGCTGGTAGTACCAATACCAAATTATCACAATGTACTTTGTGCTATACAAAGTATATTAAGATTCTATAGAGAAAGAAGAAATTATATATGGAGAGGTTGGTGTTTTTATGAACGATTCGCAGTTGAAGACAAAGACAAAAAATAATTCAAAATATACAGAAGATTGGATACCTATTAGAAATATATCAAATGGAATGATAGTGTTGGATAATAAAAAGAAAGTTACCGGTGTTAAGATAAGACCTAGGAATATCTTTATTCTAGATAGAATTACACAAGATAATGTATTGATAGCGTTAAAAAACTTTTATAATATGATAGATTTTGAATTTTGGTTGATTTCAGCAGATCGTCCAGTAGATTTAAATAATTACTTAGCTAGATTACAATTATTATATAATCAGACTTCAAATCCATCAGTTAGAAAATTAATTAATCAAGATATAGATAAAGCTAATGATTTTATGAATAATAATATTACTGATACTGAATACTATATTTTATTTAAAGAAAAGAATGATGACTTAATTCAAAAGAAATTAAGAACATTAATGACTGGACTTGCTAATTCAGGATTAGAAGCAAGTCAAGTTTCTAATGATGATTTAAGAATAATATTAGATAATTTCCTTAATAGCGGAATGACTACTAATTTTGGGACGGTGATTTCATAATGAGTTTTAAAAGTGAACTAGCTCCTAAAGGATTACAATTTAATCCTTCAGATTTTGTAATAAGTGATAAGTATGCAACAATACTTACAGTAATATCATACCCTAGATTTATAGGTCCTGGATATTTATCTAATCTTACAAATATGTCTGGTGTAAAAATGGTAATTAAACATATACCAGTACCATTTTCTGTATTAGCTAAAATGCTAAATAAAGAAATATCAGATTTAAGAAGTAGATATCAACAAGAAAAAGATAGAACAGTTCAAGAAAGAATTAGACAAGATGTTGATTCATTAGAATACTTTATTCAACAGTTTACAGCGTCTCAAGCTAAAACATTTGATTTTCAAATGCATCTTATGATAACTGCAAATACTAGAGAAGAATTAGAAATGAAAAAGGTAAGTCTTAAAAATTACATGGATGCCATGGAAATGAGAGCAGTACCTTTAAGATTTGAACAAGAAAGAGTATTAAAATCAATTTTACCAATATTTGAAAAACAACCAATTGAAGATAGAATTGGTACACCAATGCCATCTCCAACAATGGCGGCCATGTATCCATTTATCTTTGATAGTATCAAGGATGATGGTTTGTCAACATTACTTGGAGTAGATTTCTCTGGTGGTGTTGTATTATTTAATCAATTCTTATATCAATTAAGAAAAGAAAGTAATAGAAATAATGCTAATATGATAATATTAGGTACTTCTGGTAGTGGTAAATCAACTGCTGCTAAGTTAATACTTCGTAGCCATATTAGAAATGGTTATCAGATAGTAGCGGTAGATCCTGAAGGTGAAATCAGTGAAATGACTAGAACTTATGGTGGTGATGTTGTAGACCTAGGTAAAGGTGGAGAATATGGAATGGTAAATCCACTTGAAGTAATCATGGATGCTGATGAAGGCGAAGCAAGAAATGGTTTAGGATATACAGTGTTAAATAAAACATTGCAATCATTAAAAGCATTTATGAAATATTATTCTCCAGATATCGAAGAAGATGTATTAGCACTATTTAGTGGAGTAGTACAAGATACATATGCAAGATTTGGAATAACATTTACATCAGATTTTTCTAAGTTTACATCAAATGACTATCCAACATTTAGTGATGTATATATAACAGTAACTAGTAAATTAACATCAATGACTGAGAAAACTCATGAAAGAGATGTAATGGAAAGACTAGAATTAAAATTAAGACCATTAGTAAGAGAATTAAAGTATTACTTTAATGGACATACATCAATAAATACAGAAAGTAATTTCCTAGTATTTAATATAAAAGAACTTATGAATTCTGATGCTAATATAAGAAATGCTCTATTATTTAATGTTCTAAAGTTTGCTTGGGGATTATGTTTAAATCCTAATGTGAATACTGTTTTATCAGTAGATGAAGCCCATGTTCTATTAGGAGCAAAAAATGAATTAGGAGCAGAATTCTTAGCTCAAGTACAAAGAAGAGCAAGAAAATATAATACAGGTACAATAATAATAACTCAGCAGCCATCAGACTTTGTAGCAGATGGAATATTAATGCATGGTAAAGCAATATTTGATAATGCTTCATATTATTTAGTTATGGGACTAAAAAAACAAGCAGTAGAAGACTTATCAATGTTAGTAGATTTGAATGATAATGAAAAAGAATCAATAAAGAGATTTAGTCAAGGTGAAGCATTATTTGTATGTGGTAATAGAAGAATGCAAATAAATGTAATTGTAACTGAAGATGAATTAGAATCATTTGGTTCTGGTGGTGGTTTATAATATAATAGTATTAGTGATATGGTGGTGAATTAATATGCATTCTGATCAAAGAATAGAAGATTTAGCAAGAGAGTTAAATATAGATTCTGGTACATCATCAAGTTCCGCTGATAGAATGCGTAAGATAGCAGAATCAATAGGAATGAATGATTTCAATTCAATTTATGATGTAGATAAATTAGAACAAAAGTTAACGGAAATGCTATCAGAACAAAGACGTAGAGAAGTGCTAGAAAGTGAAGATAATAAAAGTGATAATACCAAAGATAAAAATAATGTAAAGTTCTCGTTTAAGGGACTATCTCCCAAAGTAAGTTTAATTATTATAGGCCTTGGTGTTGTAGTTATTCTAATTATTATTTTCTTTAATGTACTTCTAGCACCACTTATGGAATTAGGAATAATAGAAATAGGCACTGGTGGAGGAACTGGTGGAGGCTCTCTTGGTTATTCAGATATAATATCATCAACTTCTTACTGGTGGCCAATAGGTAGTAGTGAAACAGAAACAATAAATGGAAAATTGTTTGCTACTGGAAAACCAGTACCTACAACTACAACATCATATTTTGGAAATAGAATAGATCCGTTTACTGGTAAAAAGGGAAATCATACCGGAACCGATATAGCTGCAAATGATGGTTCACTTGGAACAATCAACATCATAGCGGCCCAAAGTGGAACCGTTTTATACCCGGCACCAGGTGATGTGACAAATTGTAGATCAAGTTCAACTGAAGATCCATGTGGTGGAGGATACGGTAATTTCGTAAAAATAGCTCATGATGATGGTACTGTAACACTATATGCCCATCTATATGAAAATTCAATAACCGTTAGAGTAGGAGATACCGTAACAAAAGGTCAAGTAATAGGAAAAATGGGAAGTAGCGGTCGCTCAAATGGCTCACACTTACATTTTGAAGTTTTAGTTAATGGTGAAAGAGTAGATGGTTTAAACTATGTATCTGAGGATAATCCTAGACCAACAACACAAGGTGGTAATACACCTGTACAAGGAAAAGATAACAAACAAACAGTATGTTTAACATTATCAAGTAGAGAATATTCTCAAAATGGCGTTATTGCTTTAATGACAAATATAAACTCTGAAAGTGCTGGTACTTTTGATCCGGAAATATTAGGTGATTACCAAAATGGTGTTCCAACAAGTTATGGTCTTTGTCAGTGGCACAATGGTAGATGGGATAACTTAAAGAATACATATCCAAATACTTATAATACCATAGGAGGACAAATAGACTTCTTAACATATGAATTAAAGAATGGTTATTCAGGATTGTATAGTGATTTACAAAACAGTAGTAAAACAGCAGCAGCATTAACAAAAGAATTTTGTAAAACATTTGAAAGGCCTGCAAATGCTGAAACAACATGTACGGGTAGAGCAAATAATTCAAATAGCTTTGCAGAATATGTAAAAAATGGTTGTAATTAAAGGGAGATAATATGAGGAAAGATGATATAAAAACATTTGTTACGATAGTAATAGTATGCTTAGTAATAGTAGTGCTAGTATTAATATTAAATCATAAAAGTAATAGTGATAAATTAGAAACAGTTAATGAATATAATACTTTCTTTACAGTTACAAGTTATGTTAATGATTATATAAATAATATATCAAATCAAGATTCCAGTAGTCTATATGATGTATTATATAGTGATTATATAGATAAAAAAAATATAACCTTAAATAATATTTATGACAATATAGAAAAATATCCTATAAATTCATCAGTAAAAGTAACCAAAATGGAATATGTTAAAGTAAAAAATGATTATATATATTATGTTGAAGGAAAAGTAAATCAAATAACATTTGATGGTAAACAAGAAATAGATGATAATTTTAAAGTAGTAGTAATAACAGATTTTGATACCCTATCATTTGCTATATACCCATTACAAGAAAATGATAATTATAAGAAAACCATTGATAGTATAAAGAAAATAGAAATAGAAAATAATAAAAATAATAAAATTAAAAATTCTAGTTTAGTTTCTAAAGAACAAATATGTGTATTTTATTTATCAGATTATGTTGATAAACTAAATAATAATATTGAAGAAGCTTATAATTTGTTAAGTGATCAACAAAAGAAACAATATACACTTGATAAATATAAAGAATTTATTAATGCCAATATTGATAAAATTACAACAGATGCTGATAAATGTTCATTAGAATTATCAGGAACAAATAGAGTATATACAGTAATAGATATAAATAAAAATAAATATACATTTACAGAGAAGAATATTATGAATTATAATGTAAGTTTATATCTTGAAGAAAAAGCAAATTAAAAAGCATAAATGGACATTTTAGATGTTCATTTTTTCAATAATTATTGTTTACAATTCAAAGTATTAATGCTATAATAATGTTAGTTATTTTGGAGGACGATTATATATGAAATTTAAGGTAGAAAAAAAAGATTTAATAATATTTATAGCCTTTTGTGTATTTTTATTATATTTATGTGCAATAGGTGTTTTAAATGCATCAAGTATTGCAACTGAAGGACGCTTTTATGGATTTTTACCATTTAAAGCGTTTACAGCTAAATACATAGGAATGACCTTTTTCTTGTTTTTAGCAGCCTTAATAGGAATTTTTATGGCTGTTAAGTCCTATATTTTTGATCGTGATAAAGGTTTTGGCTTTTCGGTAGGAAGCAAAAAAGAAAAAGGATATTCTAGATGGGCTACAGATGCTGAGTTTAAAAAAGGTCTAGAAATAGTTAATATAAAAGATGAACATATTGATGCCGCTGGTATTGCCTTACATAGTAAAAAAGGTAAGATGTGGGTAGACAATGGTGAAGACCATTACTTAGTAATGGGTGCTACTGGTTCAGGTAAAAGTGTAATTGTTGCCAAACCAATGATAAAATTATTAGCAAAGCACGGCGAGTCAATGATTTTGACTGACCCTAAAGGTGAGTTATATGAAGAAACAGCAGAACTTTTAAAAGCTAATGATTATAATATTATTACTTTAAACTTTAGAGATCCTCAAAGAGGTAATGCATGGAACCCAATGAGTTTACCTTACAAATTGTATAAAGAAGGTAATACAGATAAGGCAATAGAATTATTAGATGACCTAGCCCTAAATATTTTATACGAAGAAAAAAGCAGTGGTGATCCGTTCTGGGAAAAAACAGCAGCAGATTACTTTACTGGATTAGCCCTAGGTTTATTTGAAGATGGAACTCCAGAACAAATAAATGTAAATAGTGTTAACCTAATGAGCAGTTTAGGTGAAGAAAGATTTGGTGGACCAAATAATAACTATGCTAAAGAATATTTTAATAGTAAGGATCCATCTAAAGCTGCCTATATAAATGCTTCAGGAACAGTGTTTACAGCGGATGAAACAAAACAAGGTATTATAGCTACCTTCAAACAAAAAATGAAATTATTCTCCGAAAGAGAAAATCTTTCTGAAATGTTATCATATAGTGATTTTGACATGAGAGAAATTGGAAGAAAGAAAACTGCCGTTTTCTTAATTGTTCAAGATGAAAAGAAAACATTACATCCATTAGCAACAATATTTATTAAACAATGTTATGAAACATTAATAGATGTTGCTCAAGAAAGTGGTGGAAAGTTACCATTTAGAACAAATTTCATTTTGGATGAGTTTGCCAACATGCCACCATTAAAAGATGTAACAACAATGGTAACAGCGGCAAGAAGTAGATTAATAAGGTTTACATTCATTATCCAGAACTTTGCTCAGTTAACTCAAGTATATGGTAAAGAAAATGGTGACACAATTCGTGGTAACTGTAATCTATTATATTTGATAAGTAGTGAAATTGCTGCTCTAGAAGAAATAAGTAAAATGTGTGGTGAAGTAAAATCAAAAGATAAAGAAAAAACTGCTTCAACACCATTAGTAACAGTAAGTGATCTTCAAAGATTAAGTCAATTTGAAATAATTGTTTTAAGAAGAAGAATGTTTCCGTATAAAACAAAATTTGAAACAGATTTCCAAGTTGATTGGGGAAGGACTTATCCAAAGGCAACACCTCCATCAAGAGAAAAGAAAGAATTACAATTATTTGATATAAGAGAATTTGTAAAAAAGAAAAAAGCAGAAAAAATGGAAGCCATGGGAGCCTCAAATCCAATGGGTGGTGCAAGTCCATTTGGTGGAATGAATCCGTTTGCAGGTCCATTTGGTGGTTCACCAATGGGTGGTGCAAATCCATTTGGTGGTGGTTTACCTCCATTCCTTGGTGGTGATAATAATGCTTCCGATGAAGGTGGTTTCAATATAGATGACTTAGTTAAAAAGATAGATGCTAAGATAGCAGAAATAGAAAAAGAAGAGGAACAAACTAAAGAAGTAGAAGAAAAGAAAAATTTGCCATTTGAAGAACTAGTTTCAAATAAAACAAATCAAGTAGTAGATGTTCCTTCAGAAGAAGTACATAAAGAAGTTCCTGCTGCACCTACTGTTGAGCAAACACCAACAAATGTTGAGCAAACACCAGTAAAAACAGAAACTATATCAAATATGTATCAAGACAATACTAATGATGATGATTTCTTTGATGATTTCTTTAGTGATGACTAAAATGATAAGACCAAAAGTTTTATCGTTTTTTCTTTAAATAACATTTACTTTTATGCTAACATATGATATACTTGCTACGTTGATAATATAATTGTTTCAAGAAAAAGAGTTTTCAGTAATTATATTATTACCTTAAAAAATAGAATTTTAAATAATAGAAGTTTTTAAAGGAGAATTATTATGTTAGAAGCGGGAAGTACAATAAAGTCATTTGCTTTACCTAGCAATGGTACTGGGAAAATTTTAAAAAAATATGTTGATAGAAAAGGAGCAAATGGTGAGGATTTATATGAAATAATGGATGAAAATGGTGAAATTTCTTCTATGGTTCCATCTTTGTTTGATAGTATAGTAAGTAATAGTGTTTCAATAGAACAAATAAAATATGAAATAAATAAAGCAATCGATAAAATAATTAAACAATTAGATTTACAAGAATCTAATGATGTCATGGACCAATTAAGAAATTGTTGTCTTGTTCAAAAATATATAGTTGAACATAATACTTACGATGAAGACATAATGAAGAAAAAAGAAGGTTACAAACCAGAAGAAATAGTAATTTTAGATTTATATAATGCTGTAGTATTGCATAGTGGTGTTTGTACAAGTAATGCGCTAATGTTTAAGAAAGTATTAGAAAAAATCGGGGTAAAATCTGAAGTTGTTGGATTAATATCTAATGATACTGGTGGAATACATGCATCAAATATTGTTGAACTTGATGGAAAATATTATTTTTTTGATAGCACTTTAGAGACATCTATTTATAAATCTAATAGTAAGAATGATGGCATTGTTTTGTGTTGTGCAGGATTGGGAAAAAATGAATATTGTCAATTTTATACACCAAAAGTAGTTCTCCCTGATGATCCAACTGATAATGTTAAGCCTTTACCAGAAAAAATATCCGAATATAGAATACCACCTGAAATTGTTAATAGTTTTATAATTGATTCTTCTAAACATAATACAAAGTAGTAGACTAGAAATAGTCTTTTTTGCTTATAGTTTATTCGAATCATTTTAAAATTAAAATTTGCTTGACAACATTGTAAAACTAAGATACAATTAAATTGTATAGTTTAAATTAAAATTAATAATTTTTTCTATAATATATAATTAAAGAATGGAGGTGTTCAGATGAATGAAACAGTTTTCTCCATTTTACTATTTGTTCTTGGATTAATTGTTGGACTAGTTAGCATTATAGTTATAAATATTTTAAAGAAAAAAAATCAAGAAAAAGAAGCAGATTCAATAATCGAAAAAGCAAAGAAAGATGCAGATAAAATTAAAAGAGAATCTTTATTTGAAACTAAAGAAGAAATACATAAATTAAAAATTGAAGCGGATAAAGAAATAAAAGAGAAAAAAGGCGAAATAAAAGAGCAAGAAGAAAGACTTCTTCAAAGAGAAAATAATATTGATCGCCGTGATTTAGCAATGCAAAATAGGGAAAATTCTCTAGAGGAAAGAGAAAATAATTTATTAGAAAAACAGCAAAAAATTCAAGACGCAAAAGAAGAAATGGAACAGATTAAGAAACAAGAACTAGAAGAATTAGAAAAAATAAGTAAATACAGCAAAGAACAAGCAAAAACTGAAATAATGAAAATCGTTGAAGAAAAAATGTCAAAAGAAATAACAGCATATATCAAAGAAAAAGAGGCTGAAGCCAAATTAGAAGTTGATGAAAAGAGTAAAGAATTGCTAGTAGGCACAATGCAAAAATATTCAGCAGATATTACTAGTGAACAAACAGTATCTGTAATAGCATTACCTAATGATGAAATGAAAGGTAGATTAATTGGTAGAGAAGGAAGAAATATTAGAACAATAGAATCAGTAACAGGTGTTGATTTAATAATTGACGATACTCCAGAAGCTATTGTAATCTCAAGTTTTGATCCATTAAGAAGAGAAATAGCAAGACTTACTCTAGAAACATTAATTAAAGATGGCAGAATTCATCCGGCTAGAATAGAGGAATTATATGCTAAGACATGTGCAGATGTAAGAACCGCTATTAAAGAGTATGGTAAAAATGCTTTATATAAACTTGGATTATCTAAAATGGATCCTGAATTAGTAGAAATAGTAGGAAAGTTACACTTTAGAAGTAGTTATGGACAAAATGCCTTAAAGCACTCTATGGAGGTTGCTAATTTATCTGGTATATTAGCAGGTGAATTAGGAGAAAATGTCAATCTTGCTAAAAGAGCAGGTTTACTTCATGATATTGGAAAAGCAATTGATTTTGAAATGGAAGGAAGCCATGTAAAAATTGGTGCTGATCTAGCTAAAAAATATGGCGAAGATGAAGTTGTTATAAATTCTATAGCTTCTCATCATGGAGATGTACCACCAACAAGCATTATAGCGTCTATTGTTTCAATAGCAGATTCAATCTCAGCATCACGTCCAGGTGCTAGAAATGATTCTTCAGAAAATTATATTCAAAGATTAGAAGAATTAGAAGCAATAGGTAATAATGTTTCCGGTGTCGAAAAAGCATATGCCGTTCAAGCTGGTAGAGAACTTCGTGTAATGGTAAAACCTGAAGAAGTAGACGATTTAACAGCATATCAAATAGCTAGAGAAATCAAAGAAAAAATAGAAAATGAATTAAAATATCCTGGTACTATAAAAGTAACAGTAATAAGAGAAACAAGATGCACAGAAGAGGCTAAATAGTCTTTTCTGTTTTCTCTAAAGGAGTCTAACTATTAAAAGTCAATAGTAAAATTAAAAATTTTAATAGTTTGA
>OLNZ01001643.1_pt1 | contig 15248 bp, 19 predicted proteins | sample 1672981 | NCBI WGS metagenome assembly OLNZ01 (sample SAMEA3136743, study PRJEB25190) | human gut metagenome | biome: human gut; feature: human-associated habitat; material: faeces | place: Austria | collected 2013 | reverse complement strand
TGTGGTCGATCTTGCGTCCCTCGATGATGTCCTTGGCCTTCTGGTGGATCTCATAACAGATGGACTTTGTATCGTTTCCGGCTGTGGTGATGAGGAAATACAGCGGCTGCATCCGGGCGTCACCGGAGCCCTTGGTCATAACATCAAAGAGCTTACGGTTCGGCTGGGTGTGCAGCTCATCGAACACCACGCCGTGGGTGTTGAAGCCGTGTTTGTTGCCGACATCTGCGGAGAGCACCTGGTAGATACTGCCCGTTGGCTGATAAATGAGCCGCTTCTGGGAATCCAGTATCTTGACTCGTTTTGAAAGTGCCGGACACATCCGCACCATATCAGCCGCCACATTGAAAACGATGGACGCCTGCTGACGGTCGGCGGCGCAGCCGTAGACCTCGGCGCGTTCTTCACCATCGCCGCAGGTGAGCAGAAGCGCCACCGCAGCGGCAAGCTCCGACTTGCCCTGTTTCTTGGGAATCTCGATGTATGCCGTATTGAACTGTCGGTATCCGTTGGGCTTGAGGACACCGAAAATGTCCCGGATGATCTGCTCCTGCCAGTCGATGAGCTCGAAGGGCTTTCTCGCCCAGGTGCCCTTGGTATGGCAGAGGCTCTCGATGAACATGACGGCATAATCCGCTGCGTCCACATCGTAGTGGGAGGTTTTCTCCATGAACCTTGTGGGTTTGTAGTTTTTCAGTTTTCTCGTAATGCTCACCTCCAAGGCGCACAATTTCTTGTAATCTGTTGCTTTTAAGAATATTTTCGCATATAATATATGTAGTGATTTTTCTCGAAAAAATCATTCTCCACCCTTGAGACTCGATTAAATGCAGGAATAATCCGGCAAGGATCTGCCGGGTTCAGCTTAGAAGGTGACATATTGTCCGCTATTCCGTGCGTAGCCGAGGAGCAGTTGTCAAGGAGAAAGGAGAAACGGCCATGGCTATCAAAAAAGGCGTGTCCGCTAAGACACACACTCAAAAGCAGCTCGATGATTATGCCAATCAGCACAATCCGAACAACAAAGCCTACCAAGCCAGAATTGCAAACGAGAAAAAGACCAAAAAGTCAACTTGTAAGCAGGAAGCAAAGCGGCAGGCAGCGTTGTTCGACGAACTTGGGTTGAACGCAGATCTTGACTGGATGTGCTACAGCAACCCCTATGATTTCGACTGATCTGCGCTTTTGAGCAGGAAAAGCATCTATCAGAAATGGTAGGTGCTTTTCATTTTTTCCAAAGGGTATAAAAAATAGCCGCCACCGAAATCGGTGCGACCTTCCGTATAACGAGCAGCAGCCCCTTTCGGAGCCGTTGCTTTGAAATTTCGGTTTTTTACCAGTTCTCGCTGTGGAGCAGAAGCTCCAGCGCAAGTTGTGTGTTTTCATCGGCGGGTTCGATGTCCCAGCCTCTGTCGTAGTTGCAGACGATTTTGCCGTCCCGCTTGAGCATGAGCTTGGAAATGCGTCCGCCGTCGATACCCCACTCGGAGCCTTTGTCGTACTGCTTCATCCAGTAGCGAAAAATGTCTCCGTTTACCTTGATGCTGCCTTCTTTCCACATGATTGTGTACCTCCGTTTGTTTTGTTGTGAGTGTATATTACCGTCATGCCCGAGATATATCCAGTCATTTCGGAGAATATACTACACAATCATTCGGAGGAAAAACTGTGTATATTACAGCGGTTTGCATTCGCCTGTGAGGATGAAATGTACATACTCTTTGCGGTGTCCTTCGAGAAAGACAACCAGTTCATAGAACCGCATCTCATTGGCAATGTACTGCACCATCGGCACATCAAACATATTCGTGCGCCCGGTTGCTCGAACGGCGAGAATCTGCTCTCGGATTCTCTCAGTCATGGTCGCACCTCCGGCAGATATCCTCGCCGTAAGCCACGCTCAGACCGCAGCCGTTATCCCAGGCAACCATGATGGAACCGATATCGTCGACACCACGCACGGTGCCTTTCGTGCCGACAGGCGGTGCCTGTGGGTCATCCATCTGAACAAGCTCTACACGGGTGCCGACCGGATATTCCTTACGGATGCGTTCGACTGTTTCCTTACTCGGAAATCTCATGCTGCGCACCTCCGTTCCTGAATGCCGAGGAGCCGGACAGGTTCTTTAGCAGTATTTTCCGCGCGGTTTTGTATTCCGCGCCGATAAAACCCAAGCGAAGCAGGAAACAACGGAATGCGTACTTCTCATTTTCAATCGGTTTCTCGGATGAATTGACACGGCTTTGATTTCGTGCCATTTCACACAACTTGCAGATGAAGGTGCCGTAGGCGTTCATCTCATCCGGGGTGGGAGTTGCCGGGAACCATGGGAAGGAAACCTTCGTGTCCGTGATTTCCAGTGGCAGGTCAGCGACTCCGAGGGCTTTCTTGATAAGGCTGCCCTTGGCGGCAATGAGTGCCTTGAGGTTTTCCAGATTGCTGTCTGTGAACAGGCTCTTCGGCATGGAAATACAGACGGCACAAGGCTCGTCCTCGGCATCGGTGTGGCTCTGGTCAATATCGAAGCCCTCATCGTAGAGGCACTCCAGAAGCCGCTCGATGACCTCGCTGTCGGCACGGTCGTCAAAGGAAAGACTGCCGTTTCGGTCAATGGTGAAGTAATCCACCTCATAGTTGAATGTGGGTGCGCCACAGTACTTTGCGGGAACGCCGAGCCAGACGGAGATGGTCTGCACCAGCCGCTTGCGCTCTGCGCTCTGTGCATGGATTGTAATCGTCATGTTCGTGACCTCCTTTAATGCGTTGCTACAGTCCCAATCTTTACCACTATCTCTTTATTCTTTTGAGCCGGACATTTAACAATTGCCGGGATAACAGACTGAAGACGCTCCGCAGTTTTCAATACATGACATTGTTTGTGGGCAATGCACGTTGATGCCAACGGGCATTTGTAATGAAATTCTTCCTTCATGCGCACCTCCGCATCATCTAATTGGTTGACACTCGACCGATTTTTTTGCACCTCTTGCGAGGTGCGTTAGTTGCTCTCATCAAAGAAGCGGTATCGAATAATAGTTTCCCGTTAAAAAATAACTGTCTGGCGCCGGTCGTGGCGAAATATATGCCTGCCCAAGTTCCTTTATTCGGATTCGTGCCGATTCATAGGAAACATTGTATATTTTCGAAATCATAGCGATAAGCGCGTCATTCTCATATCCCGGATGTTCTCCAAAGCAGAATTGTTGGACTTTGGGATCAGCACAAAGCATTCGTATTGTCTTTCGCGGCATCAATGCAGCGGCGCTAAAGTATTTAGCCTGGTGTTCAATCCACTCAAGGTCTGTTCGCAGTTTTCTTGACGAACTGCTTGTCCCACCCACAATGCTTTTTGCCTCGCAGGATGTATATGGTAAATGCTCTATTTCGCTTTCATTCTCCAAGGGCAGTTGATAGTAGTCGATGTAATAGTATTCGTCATGATAAATAGCGTGACCGCTCTCATGCATTACAGTTGACCGAAAGGCGTGTTCCTTCTTTTCGTCTAACAGACCATTATCAACAACTATCGTAGACCCTTCCACAGGCTCCTCGTCCGGGCGTTTTGTGTCTGGATTGTAGACTATGATTTTTGCATCATTAAAAACCATCCTGCCCCAAATAAAGCCGTTATGGGATAAATCTGTAAAGTGGAAATGCAGCCCAAGATAATTCTCTGCAAAATCCTCGACATCAACGGCTTGCGGCTTTGATAAAAGACTCGAATCATAATCTCCAATGAGCAGTTCTGCGTGTTCGTCTATTGTTTCGTTGCTTAGAATGGGGATATTGTTCGTGCCGTATTTCAGGCGCAAATCAATCATTGGCCTTCCCCCTTCTTACTGGCAACAAACTCATCGACCATCTTCTTCCAGTCCTCTTCGTCAGCATCCATCTCTTTCATCGTGCGCAAGGCAGACATCACATAGTCACGCTCTACAATGTAGTCGGCAAAATCCTGCGGTACAGCCACATTCTTACCCTTGTAAGACTCCGCTGCCTTATTGTTCATTTCTTCAGCTTCTTCCGTAGTCATTTCCAGAAACTTCTTGAGCAATTCGAGTCTATCCGCAGTAAAGGCGCAGCGACGATCTTTTTCAACCTCGCTGTAGAACTGCGGAGATACTCCGATAGCTTTCGCAGTCTCCCGAAGTGATTTTCTTCTTGCAGTACGGATGGATTCAATGTACTTTCCGAAGCTCATCCCATTTGCACCCATTTGTGTTCCTCCTTTCAAGCGGTGGTCAATCAACTGGTTGACACTATCCAGTATACACAATCAGTTTTGATTTGTCAAGCACTTGGCTGACACTTTTACAGTGCGTTCACAAAAATTTCGCCTGCTTTTCACGCAAATAGAAAATTGTGCGTTCTCGAAGATTATATTGACTTTCTCGCAAATTTGTGGTAGAATGTGGTGCGATGGGTTATTATGCATGGAGGTAATCACACATGGCAAACATAAGCTATAAAAAATTATGGAAACTTCTTATTGATAAAAACTTAAAGAAGAAAGACTTACAAAAGATGGCAGGCATCAGTTCATCCTCCATCGCAAAACTTGGCCGCAACGAAAACGTCAATACAGAAATCATAAATAAAATATGCAATGCCCTTGATTGCGACACAAGCGACATTATGGAAATGGAGAGTGAGGAGGCTTGATGCCTCGGAGTTATTATGCTTAGAAGATATAAAACAATCGACTTGTTCAGTGGTTGCGGAGGAATGTCGCTCGGCTTTCAAAATGCGGGATTCGAGATTCTCGCCGCATATGATAATTGGAAACCGGCTGTGGATGTTTATGAACTCAACTTTGAGCATCCGATTTATTCAGAGGACTTAGCTGACGAAAAGGTACAGAAAAGAATAAAAGCATTTAAGCCAAATGTGATTATTGGCGGTCCTCCTTGTCAGGACTTCTCTTCCGCAGGTCATCGAGATGAGAATCTTGGACGCGCCGTCCTAACATATACATATCGTGATATTATCCTTCGGATAAAACCGAAGTATTTTGTAATGGAAAATGTGCCGGAGATAACCAAGAGCGCAATCCTTAAAGAAATAAAAGACAGCTTCAAAGAGGTCGGATACGGATTGACGGAGCGTGTTCTTGATGCAAGCTACTGTGGTGTGCCACAATCGCGCAAGCGCTTCTTCTTGGTTGGCAGCCTTAACGACGAGGATGATTTTCTCCAAGAAGAACTGGACAGGAACTTAGCTGACGCACCTATGTCCATGCGCGACTACTTTGGTGATTCGTTGGGAATCGATTACTATTTCCGCGTACCAAGAAGTTATAGCAGACGCGGCGTATTCAGCATTGACGAACCTTGCCAAACAATAAGAGGCGTAGACAGACCGATTCCTCCAGGATATCCCGGTCACCCTTCCGACCCAGTCGAGATAGGACCACAAGTCCGTGCGCTGACTATTGAGGAACGCAGCTATGTCCAGACTTTCCCCAGGGACTTTGTTTTCCAAGGGAATAAAACCGATCTTAATCAGATGATTGGCAACGCTGTCCCGGTAAAGCTGGCTGAATATGTAGCTACCGCACTACGGACATATGACCGCAAACCGAAACGGAGAAAAGAAAATGCGAACGATTGATTTATTTAGCGGCTGCGGAGGGATGTCGCTCGGCTTCCAAAACGCTGGCTTTGATGTTGTCGCAGCTTTTGATAATTGGGAACCTGCCGTAAACATCTATAGCAAGAATTTCACTCATCCCATCTATAAAGCTGACTTAAACGAAGATGCTCCGGTTGATCAAATCGAGGAGCTTCATCCTGATATTATTATTGGAGGTCCCCCATGTCAGGATTTCTCAATAGCCGGATACAGAAACATGGGCGAACGCGCAAATCTTACTATTCGCTATGCGGAGATTATCAGCCGACTCAAACCTAAATGGTTTGTAATGGAGAATGTATATAACATTGAGAGGATGCCTGTTCTACCCAAGGCAACAAAGATATTTAAGGCTGCGGGATATGGTCTTACCACAAGAATTCTTAACGCAAGTTACTGTGGCGTACCGCAGGCGAGAATGCGGTTCTTCATGGTGGGACATCTCGGAGACAAAGATGATTTTCTCGGCGAACTACTTGATGGGAGACAAACCGAAAAGCCGATGACAGTTTACGACTATTTAGGCGATTCCCTTCATACCGAATACTATTATATGCATCCAAGAAGTTATAATCGCCGTGCTGTTTTTAGTATACACGAGCCAAGCGCTACAATCCGGGGAGTCAACCGTCCCATTCCAGACGGTTATAAACGGCACCACGCAGACAAAGCCGATATTTCGGATGGCGTTAGGGCTTTGACTTCCAAAGAGCGCAGTTACATTCAGACATTCCCGGAAGCGTTTGTGTTCGAGGGAAAGAAAACAGATGTCGAGCAGGCAATAGGAAACGCTGTTCCTGTTAAGCTGGCTGAATATGTAGCCAAGTGTATTTTAGACTATGAGCAGAAAGAAGGTGCGCCCTCGATATGATAACTGACATTAACAAATTGCAGCAAGATATTAGAGCCATTGGCTCTGTATCTGATAGTGCGGAATTTTTCGAGGGATTCCTTCGCGCCTTTGATATTCCTGTTTCAACGATTGATAGACTCAAATCCACATCCTCATATGATGTGAACGTGGGCGTTCGTATTGGACAACAGATTTTTTATCTTGCTTCCGAAGGCAGTAACCTCTACTCTGACTTGAACATTCTGAAAAAGAACAACATCTCCAGCCTGAAGACTCGGTTTGCTATGATTGCAAATGCAACGGAAGTTCTTGTTTTTGACTTAAGGACAGAAGAAACGCTTTTTTCCACCAAAGAAGACCTCTATTCTCATGTGGACTTCTTCTTTCCCCTTATAGGTCGGGAGAAGCCCGTTGTCGAAGAGAATGTTGCTGTTAATATTAAGGTCAGCGAAAAATTTGCTCAGTTGTATAACGAATGCAGGTTGAATAATACGCAAACCGCTCTGACCGACATAAGTGAATTGATTTGCCGTACCCTCTTTTGCTGTGTAATCGATAGCATGGGATTACTGATGACGGGCGATTCTTCTCTGTACGTTTTCGCACAAAAGTATACAGATGAATCTGGGAGAGATTTTTCCGACTTTATGGCATCGCTATATTGGGCAATGAAGCAACCGGATCATAGTAATTTGCCGACTCACCTCAGACAGGTGAACTATATCGATTCTCGTTTGTTTGATAAGGATATCAGCAACATATCCTTTACCAAGAATATGCGTAGCTTAATGCTTGAAATTATATCTTTTGATTGGTCTAATGTTGATCCCGAAATTCTCGGTTCGTTGATCCAGTCAATAATCGTCCCTGATGACGAAAGCATCACGGGTAATTTTACGGCTACCGCCAATGTCCAGAAGGTCATAGGACCGCTGTTCCTTAACGCCCTTTACTCAGAATATGAAGGTTGCAAAAACGAAAGAGCTGCTTGTATCGCCTTGATAGAGCGCATAAGGAAAATTTGTGTATTCGACACATCGTGCGGCTGCGGCAATTTTCTCCTGGTTTCCTACAAGGAACTCAACCTGTTGCTTTCAAAGATTGCTTCTTCTGCCGGCTCAACGGATATGCCGCTCATGCCTATAACAAATTTCTACGGTATAGAATTGAATCCGTTTTCTTGTGCTATTGCGAGGATGGGATTACTTTTTGTCGTACTACAAAGCAAAGAGGCATCTTTGTCCACCATCAAGACGAATATAGATATCCTTTTTAGCAACAGCATTGTAACCGCCAATCCTACTCGCATACCGTGGGACTCCGTATGTCCTGGCACTTCGGAAACATACATCATTGGCAATCCTTCGTACAAAGGCGCTCGTAAGCGTAATAATGAGCAGAACGCTGACATGGATTACGTTTTTAGCGGGCATTCCAATTACAAAAATCTTGATTATGCCGCCTGTTGGTTTCTGCTTGCCGCAAAGTATATTCACACTCATGGCGGAGCTTACGCTTTTGTTACAACAAATTCGCTCACACAGGGAGAACAAGTTAGTCTTCTTTGGCCTAAGTTGTTCGAATGCGGAGTACATATCCGTTTTGGACATAAAGCATTTAAGTGGCGCAACGATGCAAGAAACACCACCGCTGTTACGGTTGTTATTATCGGCGTTGTAAATAATTCCGATACACGTAGATGCGAATTGTACTCCCAGACGGTCATGACCGAGCCTGTGCAAATTAGCCCATACCTTACTCCCGGTTCTACTTTGGTGCAAAAGCGGAAACGCCCCATCAGCAGTCTTCCATATATGATAAAAGGGAATATGCCTTATGATGGCGGTTACCTTCTTATGGATGTGACAACTAAGAATCATATCGTTGAGCAGGATAGGCGTGTTCTGCAATATATGCGGCGTATAGTTGGCTCAGATGAATTCATAAACGGCATAGAAAGATGGTGCTTTTGGATAACTGATGATAAAGCCGATGCCGCACTCGAAATCCCAATCATAAAAGAGCGCGCAGACCTTGTCCGTGACTTGCGGCTCGGTAAGTCAGATAAAAGCGCACAGCGGCTTGCCGCTTATCCTTATCGATTCAGAGAGATGCATGAGACCACTACCAACTCTCTCGTTATACCCTCTGTTTCCTCTGAAAACAGAGAATATGTCCCTGTTGGTTTTGTAGATAAGAAAACCGTGGTCACGAACCTTGCGTTTGTAATCTATGATTGCGATCCTTGGATATTTGGAGTCGTATCATCCAAAATGCATAATCTTTGGATTAAAGCCGTCTGCGGAGGTTTGGAAACACGAATTCGTTATTCAAGCGAATTAGGCTACAACACCTTCCCGTTTCCAGCGATCACGGATGAACAAAAGAAGGATATCCGAAACTGTGTAAATCAGGTGATAGCTGCCCGCGAGGAGGAGTTCGATAAAACATATGCCCAAATGTATAAGAAAGACGAAATGAGCGATGACCTTCGTTTCGCTCATTCGATGCTTGATTTACAGATTGAGCGATGCTATCGGGATGAACCCTTCGTAAGTGATGACGAGCGTCTTGACTGCCTGTTTGAACTTTACGAGAAAATCGGAGGATAATATGGAAAATATTATTAATGTCAACTATGAAACAACTGGACGGACCACAGCCGTAAATGAAATGGGAATGCGTCCCATGCAGGCGCGGGCTTATGCTGCGCGCAATTCGCAATATATCCTTCTCAAAGCACCGCCCGCATCAGGCAAATCCCGTGCACTGATGTTTATTGCATTGGATAAGTTGAAGACCGGCTCTGTAAAGAAGGTTATTGTTGCCGTTCCCGAACGTTCCATAGGAAAATCATTTCTTTCTACAGAACTATCAAAATACGGTTTCCACAGCAATTGGCGGGTCTCCGGAAAATACAATCTTTGTGTTCCTGGCGGAGAAAACAGCAAAGTCGAAACTTTCAAAGAATTCATGGATTCCGATGAGACTGTGCTGCTTTGTACTCATGCCACCCTCCGTTTTGCTTTCGATAAAATCGGTGCAGCAAAGTTCGGAAATTGCCTTGTTGCGGTAGATGAATTCCATCATGTTTCTGCCGACTACGAAAGCAAGCTCGGAGAACTCGTTCGTGCGCTCATGCAGCAGGAAAACGTACATATTCTTGCTATGACTGGTTCATACTTCCGCGGTGATGGTATCCCTGTCCTCTCGTATGAAGATGAAGCAAAGTTCTACAAAGTTACCTATAACTACTACGAACAGCTTAATGGCTACACCTATCTGAAGTCACTTGGCATTGGATTTCACTTCTATTCGGGGAAATACACTTCTGCAATTATGGAAGTGTTAGATACGGATAAAAAGACCATTCTCCATATCCCCAGCGTGAATTCTGGCGAATCTACCAAAGACAAGTACATCGAGGTGGATACGATTATTGACGCCATCGGCACCGTTGACCATGTGGACTCTGAAACAAATATCATATATGTTTCACGGAGATCAGATGGTAAAATTATCAAGGTCGCAGATTTGGTAAATGACAATGCTGCTGAAAGAGAAAAGGTCGTAGAATACCTGCGCAATGTTACAGACGTGGATGACGTTGACCTTATCATAGCCCTCGGCATGGCAAAAGAGGGATTTGACTGGCCTTTCTGTGAACACGCACTCACAGTAGGATACCGTGGTTCGTTGACGGAAATCATACAGATAATTGGCCGTTGTACCCGCGACAGCAAGAACAAAACTCACGCGCAATTTACAAACTTGATTGCAGAGCCTGATGCTGAGAGCGAAGAAGTTGTTGAATCCGTAAACAATATGTTGAAAGCCATAACTGCTTCTCTCCTTATGGAACAGGTACTCGCTCCGAACTTCAATTTTAAACCCAAGCCGCCGGAAGGTTCCGATGAAGATAAGGCCGATGATGCACGTACTATCCGTGTTGGAGGAATGAGACAGCCCTCAACACAGAATGTTAAAAACATTCTTGATTCCGACCTCACCGACCTTAAAGCCAACATTCTACAAGACCCTCAAATAGCAAAGGCAATAAGCGGCGTGGTCGATCCAGAAGTGATTAACAAAATCATGATTCCGAAAATAATCATGACAAAATATCCTCATCTGTCAGAGGATGAGGTTGAAGAAGTCCGTGAGCATTTAATTGCGGATATGGTGATTCGCGGCTCAAATGTAAAAACGGACGGTAATCGTAGGTTTATTGATATGAGCGGCAAGTTCGTAAACCTCGATGAGCTTAATATTGACCTCATTGACTCCATCAATCCGTTCCAGCAAGCGTTTGAAGTAATCTCCAAGTCCATCACACCGAAGGTTCTTAAATCCATCCAGGAGTGTATCGCTGCGTTTAAGGTCAATATGACGGATGACGAGGCAATATATCTGTGGCCAAAAATCAATGAGTTTGTCAAGGTAACGCGGCGGCAGCCATCATTGGATGCACTTGATCCTACCGAAAGACGCCTTGCTGAAGCTCTAATATACCTGCGTCAATTAAAGAGGGATCAGAAGAATGGATGAGAAAACAAAAAAAGACAAGCTATCCGAAATATTTGAAAGCGACCTCCTGGGGCTGCTTGCCGTTGACGAACCCAAAGCTACTCCCGTTTCACCACAGGACAGCAGACTAATTGACAGCTTTCAAGAAATCTCCGATTTCTATGAAACAAATCAAAGATGCCCTGAACTCGGTGACGATATAGGTGAGTATCGCCTTGCTTCACGTCTCGCCGCAATAAAAAAAGACCCCAAGAAGGTAAAAACGCTTTTGCCGTATGATTACTACAATCTACTGGAAAGCGAAGAGACGAAATCCATCTCGGTCGAAGAATTGATCAGTGACGATCCTCTTGGACTCCTGGATGGTGATGACGAGGCTGATAGTATATATACGCTGTCCCATGTCAAACCGTCCGAGAGGTTACGTCCCGATTACATTGCCCATCGCAAGGTTTGTAAAGATTTCGATCTTTATGAAGAGGCTTTCCAAAGAATCCATGATGATTTGGAACATGGACGAAGACGGCTTGTGGAATTCAAAGAAGGCGATCTGCATGAAGGCTGTTACTATGTTCTCCGAGGCGTAGTCCTTTATTTGGAACAGAACTTGGCCGTCAAACAAAAAATCGAGTATAAGAGCGGCGCTAAAGTGCGCCGAGAAGGAAGGACGAGGTGTATCTTTGATAATGGCACGGAATCCTCCATGCTCTATCGTTCTCTTGGTAAGGCTCTCAAACTTGACGGCTTTTGTATAAGCGATTTGATAGAGCAAAGTGAAAGCTCCGTAAGTATCGACTCTACCGATGTGCAGAATGGGTATATTTATGTTCTTCGTAGTTTAAGCCGCGCGCCGCAAATTCGCTCCATACGCAATCTATACAAAATCGGATACTGTTCCGGCGATGTTACTACGCGCATTAAAAACGCAGTGCATGAACCGACATACCTGATGAATGATGTGGAAGTTGTGCTGACAGTGAGATGCTATAACTTGGATGTTCCCTATCTCGAAGCGAGTATCCACAGTTTTTTCAGCAACGTCAATGTATACTTCGAGGTGCGTGATGATGAAGGGATTATGCATTATCCCAAAGAATGGTTTACTATACCGCTAAATATTATTGAGGAAGCCATCCCTCTTATTGTTGATAAAAAGATCGATAGCTATCGGTATGATAAAAACCTGCAAATGATTATTCAAAAAGGCTCCTCGGAATAAGGCACGGTGGTTTATGGCTGATGTATTTTCAAAGTCAGAACGGTCGCAAATCATGCAGCGCGTCAAATCGTCCGGGAATAAAAGTACCGAGGAAAAACTGATCCAGTATTTTGACGAGCGGCATATCACCGGATGGAGACGGCACTATAATGTTAAAGGGCATCCTGACTTTGTTTTTCTTGACAAGCGCATAGCGATTTTTGTTGACGGATGCTTTTGGCATGGACACGATTGCCGAAACACTCGACCTGCAGAGAACGCAGAGTACTGGAACAGAAAACGGCAAAAAAACATCGAACATGATGCCGCCGTTACTCAGCTTTTTCAAGATCGTGGTTGGTGCGTCATCCGTATATGGGAATGCGAACTAAAAAAGAAAAACAGGACTATCCTTGATGCAAAATTAGCTCCTGTATTTAACTGAGCAGAACTGCACACCCTCATAACGATAATACTTCCTGTCCGTTACGGGATGCAATAATCGTTATGAGCGTGTGCATTTTTTGTTCCTCGGTCATCATAAGCTGAACTTTCAAAGCCTAAAAAAACAAGCTGCGGACAAAAAAATTAGCCCTCTGCACACCCATCGGTGTGAGAAAGACGGTAATTCCTATGTATTCAAAACGCCCTAACGAAAACGGGCAGAAATCCTTGTATCAATCACGCAACGGCTTCATCGATATAGATACACTTTACCTGTCCGGCAAATTTGCTCTCCAGCGCTTTCAGTGCCAGCAGATTATCCCCATGGATCAGCATATTCTGCGTATCCGGGTCGGCGGCAGTGTTGGAAAGCTCCGTATTTTCAATCAGCAACCGAGGCTCGACTCGAATCGGCTCGTCTTTACCGTACCATGTCAGTTCCAGTTTGTTAGCCATAATATCTCTCCCATAATCTGCTGACAATTCATTATAAAGATCTCGCAGTCCAATAAACCGGACTTACAGGCTCAAACTGTGCTCGTCCAGCAGGAAGTTTCGGACACCGATGGTCACGATCCCCATATCGTTTCTTCGCACCTTGATGTTATCCCGCACGACGATGATTTTCTTGAAGGAATCGCCGATAGCGTTCATCGGGCGTTCCTCCTGCTCCCGCTTTCCCTCAGTGTTCATCGCAAAGGCAGACTGAATATAATACTTCTCACTGCCGCGGGTCACGACAAAGTCCACCTCAAGCTGCTTTTTCGTGGTCTTGTTCTCGCTGTTCTTGCCAAACTGTTCCACAAGTCCCACGTCCACATGATACCCACGAATACGCAGTTCGTTGTAGATGATGTTCTCCATGATGTGGTTTTCTTCCATCTGCCGGAAGTTCAGTCTCGCATTGCGCAGCCCCACGTCCTCAAAGTAGAACTTTGCCGGAGAACCGATATACTTTCTTCCTTTGATATCGTAACGGACCGCCTTGCTCACCAAGAAGGCGTCCATAAGATAGTCCATATACTTTTTCAGCGTCTTGTCGCTGATGGTCTTTTTCTTGACGCTTTTGAAGGCGTTCGCCAGCTTCAAGGGATTCGTCAGCGAACCAACGGCGGAGGCGAGAATGTCCACCAGCTCGTCCAGCTCCTCCTGATGGCGCACCTTATGGCGGTCGATAATGTCGCTGAGATACACCTTCTGAAACAGTGACATCAAGTATTCCGCCTTTTCCTCCGTCGTTTCGCGGGAGAGGATCAGCGGAAGCCCGCCGTAGGTGAAGTAATCGTCCCATGCTTCGTCGGCGCTGCCCTCGTAAACGGAGCAGTATTCCCGGAAAGAGAGCGGATAGATGCGTATTTCGTCCCCGCGGCCGCGGAACTCTGTGACCAAATCAGAGGAGAGGAACTTGGAGTTGCTGCCGGTCACATAGACGTCTGCATTGCGAATATGCATAAAGCTGTTGAGCACATCCTCAAACTCGGCAAGGAGCTGCACTTCGTCCAGAATAATATAGTAGGTGTCCTTGTCAACGATCCGCTCTTTTACATATTTCAGCATATTGTCGGGATCGCGCAGTTCTTTGTTACTGCGGTCATCCAGGGCGATCTCGATGATATGGTCTTCCCGAACGCCCTTTTCCAGCAGATAATTATGGAACAGGTTGAACAGAAGGTATGACTTCCCGCACCGGCGAACACCCGTCACGATCTTGATCAATCCATTCTTCTCGCGCCGGATCAGCCGATCCAGATAGATATCCCGTTTGATCTTCATATTGACCTCCTGCTTCCGGAACAAATGTGCCTACACCTTTTTTCGTAATTATTATATAGGATAACCACGCAAAAGTCAAGTATTCTCCATAAGTTCATGTGTCCAGTATAGAAGCATCTAAAGAAAAGGCGCAGCTCACCGACCGGTAGAAATCGGCGGGCTGCGTCATGTTCATTCTAATCCATCAGCCGATGCTCCGGCTTGCCTTGTACATATGTTTTCGGATCACCCTCCAGCACCAGTTGTGCATATTCAAGAGGCTTGTTGTAGATTAGCCAGTCCAGCTCCGACCGCTGATACATATTGTCGGCGAACTCATTCTCCACGGCAATGGTATCAATGGAAATCAAGGAGCCATCAGAGTATTTCAGTTCCACGCAGGCGGTGTCCATGTTATATTCACAGGAAATCAGTTTGCTCAAAGCTTGCGCTCCTTTCTCGCATTCACGAAATCATCCCGAAATGCCGCAGCGCATCCAAGATTGCTTTTTCTTTATCCGGCGGGCATTGGGGAACATGGGCATCCTTGGACTTTGGCTTGTTGTAGCTGTCACCGACCTCCAGCCCGCATTTCCGTTTAACTTGGGATATGTACAGGGAGGAGACCTTCATCCCGGTTTGCTCCAACACATACTCCTTGATCTGCGGATAAGTGGCTTGTCCGCGCTTTTCTTGCAGCATTTCATCGACATTCACATCAACGTTGATATGCATCCCATTTCTCCGCACTAAGAGACACACCGTCTCGACAGATGCCCCGCATTCATCAAATTGCGTGAGCACCTTTTGCTCAATAGGAAACTTGTACGCAATCGCCTTTA
>OLNZ01001637.1_pt1 | contig 15328 bp, 9 predicted proteins | sample 1672981 | NCBI WGS metagenome assembly OLNZ01 (sample SAMEA3136743, study PRJEB25190) | human gut metagenome | biome: human gut; feature: human-associated habitat; material: faeces | place: Austria | collected 2013 | reverse complement strand
TACAATAATAGCGGATATTTACAGGAATTTCTAATGATGAATATCTGAACTACTAATTTACAGAAGGAATAAGTGAGAATCTTACATTTTAACTGACTGAATATATAGTGTTAATCAGGCTGTTGATATAGTGTTAATCACGTGGTTTGTATAGTATTAATCAGGCAGTTGAATAAAAGGTATCCGCTTATAGGAGGAAATGCGTATGAAAAGACAATTTATAAAGAAGCTGGCAACAGTGACAGTTTCTGCTGCAATGCTTGCTGCCTTGTTTAGCGGTGGCATAAATGCAGGTATCTGGACAGCACAGGCACAGGAAACAAATGTAGCTGCCGCATCAGAACAGTTTGATACAACAGCACCTGTAGTCGAAAGTATTTCGATTGATAAACAGGGACAGAATGTAGGAGATGATGACACATTTAAGATTACAATCAAGGCTTATGATTCTGAATCAGGTATTCAGGATGTAAGGATGATTTTAGAATCAGAAGGTGATGTCTATTTATTGGATGAATATTCATATGCCAATGGCAGATTACAGTTTAATGAAGCGGCTAACAGTTATGAGTGTACAGTAAAGATTGCTGATACTACACTTGTTGATGGAAAGGTCTTCATCGGCAATATTACAGTAACAGATAAAGCAGGAAATACATGTTCGCCAGTGATTTCAAGCACACCAGATGTATTAAATGTAACAGCTTCATCAGCTTTATACTGGGTAAATATAACTCGTAGTGATAACGAGAAACCAGTGGTTACATTTGTTGAGTTAAAGGAAAATGGACAGACAGTAAAACCGGGAGATACACTTCATGTTACAATAGGTGCAACTGATAATTACGCTTTACAAGACACTTGTTATGTGCAATTTCAAGTTAATGTAGCTGAAAGGAATAACTCACATTCTATATATCTGCAATGGGATTCTGCTAATGGCTGTTATATAGGTTCATGGGAGCTCCCAGATGATATTGTACCTGGTGAGTGGTATGTTAATTATATAGGAGTGAAAGATGTAACTGGTAACCTTGTGGAGAAAAATTCAGCAATGGATTGTAAGGTAACAGTACAGAATGACAATTATGTAGTAAATGAAAAAAATGCACCAAAGTTTAACAGTATTTCTATGGATAAGGCAGGTCAGACACTCACCGCAGGAGATCAGGTGAAATTCACAGTGGATGTTACTGATGATACAGGTGTAGCCTCTGTGAAAATGGTATTAAAAAACGTAAATTCTGAATTGTCTTCTAAAGATGATGTAGACTGCTATATGCAGAATGTTGAAGGAACAAGCAAATACGAATATACATATACTATTACAGAAAACGATTATCCATGTGAATGGTATGTTTCAAGTATAGAGGCTCGTGATGTATATAATAATATGTTGTATACATCTACTGAAAGACAAACAAGTGGAAGAGAACTTCCATTAATGTATGATTATTATTTCAATGTAACACAAAATGGTACATTTGTTCAGCCAAATGTAAATGTTATGTTCAGTTATATTAACGCAGATATGGAATGGGAAATCAAAACAATAGAAGTTCCACGAAGAACTAAGCTAAGTAAGGCATTAGAGAAGTTTGATACCGGTGTTAAATTTGATGATGCAAAAATCACAGGCTGGACAATGGTTGGCTATCCAGATTCAGATACTATAGTTAGTAATAATACAACGTTTTTGGCAAATTATAATACCAATATCGTAGAAAAATATGTGTATTCATATTCGCCAGATGTTGGTTCAAAGTGTTTATATAAAGAAACATCATTTGTTAAAAAAGGACAGAAGATTGAACTTCCAACAGTAATTCCTGGAGTTAAGAATGTAAAGTGGATTAAAACTGAAGAATTAGATGAACTTATAAAGAATGGATATATCATTAATACAGATACTGGAAGTTATTATTTCGAGGCAGATGCGGAAGTAGACGATTCTGTTCCACCTACTGATGACAACAATGGTAGTACCGGTGGTAACAATAATCAGACAACAACTGATGGAAACAAAGGCAACAATGAAGGAACTAAGTTATCATCTGATAAGATACAGGAAGCTGTAGCAGCAATTACTACTGCCAAGGCTGGAGATACTTATACAGTTGATATGTCAGATGCAACAGTTGTGCCAAAGGATGTGTTAGAAGCAGCCAAGGGTAAGGATGTTGATATTGTTCTTGATATGAATGGTTATAAATGGACTATCAATGGTAATAATATTCAGGCTGATAATCTTAAGGATATTAACCTTTCGGTAGATACAGACTCTGATGCAATACCAGATGATGTTATATCAGAGCTTGCTGGCAATAATCCAGTTAAGCAGATTTCACTTGCGTATAGTGGAGATTTTGGATTCAAGGCAAGTCTTACATACAATATAGGAAGTGAATATGCTGGCAAATATGGCAATCTCTATTATTATGACAGCACAGGCAGAATGATATTCCAGAATGCAGGTGCAATAGATGCAGATGGTAACATATCTCTTAACTTTAGTCACGCATCTGAATATGCAGTTGTAATAGCAGATTATGCTGTAACAACAGATAATGCTGATAATACAGCAACAGGCGGCATAGCAACAGGAGACAGCACACCTATAGCATTGTATGCTGTTCTGTGTGTGATGGCAATTGCATTAGCAGGTATTGCTGCTGTAACAAGAAAGAAGAATGTATAAAGTAAAGAGGTTATTTATCTTATTGTTATAATCAGACAAATGGCAGATAGTATCTAAAGTCATTGATGAGGATAATAAGATTAGTAATAAGTAGAAACTAAAGATAATTAATCATACCCGGCTTCATATTGTTGTGGAGCCGGGTATATCTGTATATTAAGGATAAATATAAAAGAATAAAGCAGAGGAATGAAATAGGTGTGGAAACAAACATTTCCACACCTATTTCATTCCTCTGCTATATATAAAATTAATCAATAACAAAGTTATTAACATTTTTACGAAGTTCAGCAGCAGAGGCTTCTGCGGTTTTAGCTCCATTCATAACAGCTTCTGAGCCTTTTACGATTACGATTGTCTTCTGGGCTATGTTGGTTGTTCCAGTTGCACTGTCATTAGAAGCGGAAGTGATTCCATCTATCGCCTGAGTGATATTGCTTATAGATGCAACAAGCTCTTCTGATGTTGCACTGAAATCAGATACAAGATCGTTAATGTTGGAAGCATCCATATTATAGTCATCAGCCATCTTTTCAAATCCGTTAAGACATTCAACAATATCAGTATCAACGAAATCAAGCAGGCGGTTAGAATCGCTTGTCAGGTTGCCTACAGCTTTGTTTACATTTTCTGTAACAGCCTGAATGTTGGCTACAGCATCTTTAGACTGTTCAGCTAATACACGTATTTCCTCTGCAACAACCGCAAAGCCTTTACCAGCCTCACCAGCTCTTGCAGCTTCAATAGAAGCGTTAAGGGCAAGCAGATTGGTCTGTGCAGTAATATTCAGGATAGAGTCGGCAAGCACACCAATCTGGTCAACTACTTTGGCATCTTCAAGAGCCTGCTCAAGATTTACTCTGATGTCAGCCATCATCTGTTTAACTTTCTGACGGTTTTCTACAGTATCATCCTTAGTCTTTACAGCACGTTTATGGATGTCCTGGGATTCAGTTGCACCATCCTGTGCTCTTATGGCAATTTCCCTTGCAGCTTCTTCAATCTGCTGTGTCATTCCGTTAATCTGTTCAGCAGAGGCGGCAGTTTCCTCTGAACTTGCAGCAAGCTCTTCTGTTGTTGCAGATACGTCTTCAATTTCTGCATTAAGATTGTATACATTAGTGTCGATAGTTTCTACAACCTTATCAATATTGGCAGCCTCGTTTTTTACCTGAGCTAACAGGCTTCGTACAGATTCGCGCATAGTTTCAAGTGCATTGGCTAGCTGTCCGAAATCATCCTTACGCTTAAGCATAGGCTGTTGCATTTTTGTGGCAAAATTACCACCGGCAATTACTTCGAATTGTTCTTTTATTTTTCTTAATGATTTAGTAATATCAATTGCGATGAGAGCAACGAGTATAGCAACAACAATAAGCATACATACGCTGCATAAAATAAGCGAAATAGCTTTGCTTGAAGCATAGCTGGTGAATTCCTCATCCTGCTGTGCAATAGCAGTGTCTATGTAATCAGTATAGTTGCCAGTACCAACAACCCAGTCAAAAGGTTTGAAGTATTCGCTGTAAGAACGCTTTGGTGAAGGTTCTGTTTCTCCCTCCTTAGGAAATACATAATCTGTATAACCACCACCATCCTGGACTGCAACACGTATTATTTCCTTGACCATCTGGTAGCCATCAGCATCTTTAGTATTCATACGATTAGTACCCTCAGTTGAACTTCCAAGCAGAACAATATTCTTGCCATCGGACTGGTCAACCCAGAAATATCCAGCTTCGCCATAACGCATCTGACGGATTTCATCAGCGGCTATTTTCTTAGCTTCATCAAGAGTATATTTACCAGACTTATACTCATTATTGATTTCCGATAACAGGGAGATGACAACACCAACCTGCTCTTTAATTGAATCATCATAATTTTGTCTTGATGATGTGTCCATAGTTTCAAGTGCCTTGTCTTTTAACTGGTTCATATTCTTAATAGAAATAAAACTTTCAGAAGTTACAAGGACAATTACTAAAGCCAGAATTATAGTAAGCTTTGTTCGAACCTTAATATTTTTCATTGGAATCACGCTCCTTAAATTAGATTAATTTGTGAAAAATTATATATCTCCACGCATTTTTATCTAATAATTATAATGTTATAAAAGAATTGTGTCAATAAAACCAGCTGTAAATATTAAAAAAATCTTAAATTTTCATATACTTATATATGTATATAATTATAAAGTTTGTAATTTATTAATATATAAAATAAATATATACCATACCCAAATGATATATAATATACATCAGAGTGATTATAAAAAAATCAAATATTCCTTTTATTCACAACTATCACAAGAGCAAAGGTTTTGCTGCTGGCTGTTCAAGAGAGGTTATTTAAAATAGAGCAGATATGCCCGGCTTGAGTGTTGATGACCTTATACAGCAGACAATAGATGCTTTAAAGACATTCAGAACATAATAAATGTTACAGTAAAGATATAGTAGAAATGTAGTCAAATTAAAAATACATTAAAAATACAAAAAAATAATTAAATTTTTTATTGACAAATTAAAATGAAGAGATTATCTTATTACTTAATTCAATAGTCAAATGCGAAGAACAGGAAATGATTTATTTATATCACCGCCTACAGAGAGCCGTTGGTTGATGAGAAACGGCAGCAAGGAATAGATAAGCCCTCACCTGCAAGCAGTTCTGGTGAAAGATATTAATTTAGTAGTCAGAACCGGTACCCATCGTTAACAGGGCATGCCATATGTGTGGCAGTAGAGAGGTCGGATTTATCCGGCAAGCAAAGTGGTAACGCGGAAGTAATGTAATTTACCTTCGTCTTTGTACGATATCGTTAAGATATGTGCAGAGGCGAAGGTTTTTTGCATTATGGAATTAGTTATTTTTAATTTCCGTTTTTCTGCGTTCATTGTATTTGGCTAGTGAAATAGGCTGGGAATATTTATTTGCTCAGCTAATATTATATATAGGAGAGTGACATTATGAACACTTTAGTAATCGTTTTAATCGCGGCTGTTATATTATTTGGTGCCTATATGGTATATGGCCGTTGGTTAGCAAACAAGTGGGGTATAGACCCTAAGGCAGAAACACCTGCCGTAAAGTACAATGATGGAAAAGATTATGTTCCAACCAAAGGATGGACTGTATTTAGTCATCAGTTCTCATCAATCGCTGGTGCAGGTCCTGTAACAGGTGCTATTCAGGCAGCAGCATTTGGATGGTTACCAGTATTACTCTGGATTCTTATCGGTGGTGTATTCTTTGGTGCTGTAACAGACTTCGGTGCTTTATATGCCTCAGTTAAGAACGAAGGTAAGTCAATGGGTATGATCATTGAGAAATATATCGGTAAGTTTGGACGTAAGATTTTCTTACTTTTCTGCTGGTTATTTACACTTATCGTTATTGCAGCATTTGCTGATATGGTTGCAGGTACATTTAATGCATATACAGTAGTTGATGGAGCATCACAGTTAGCACCAGCAGCTTCAACTAATGGTTCTGCTGGTACAGTATCAATTATGTTTATGGCATTCGCAGTAGTATTTGGTCTTATCCAGAAGAAGTTTAATCTTTCAGGCTGGAAAGAAGCAGTAGTTGGTATTGCATTTATTGTTGCTTCATTTGTAATTGGTAACTTCTGTCCAATAATCTTAGGTAAGAATGCATGGAGCTATATCACATTCGTATATATCTTCTTTGCAGCAGTTATGCCAATGTGGCTTATGAAGCAGCCTAGAGATTACATGACAACATTTATGTTTATCGCTATGATAGTTGGAGCAGCACTTGGTCTTGTAGTTGCCCATCCATCTATGAACCTTCCTGTATACACAGGATTTAACAATGCTAAGCTTGGAACAATGTTCCCTATCCTTTTCGTAACAGTTGCATGTGGTGCTGTTTCAGGTTTCCACAGCCTGGTTTCATCTGGTACATCTTCTAAGACAGTAGAGAATGAGAAGGATATGCTTAAGGTTGGTTATGGTGCTATGGTACTTGAAAGCTTACTTGCAGTTCTTGCTCTTTGTGTAGCAGGTGCAGCCGCAGCCGCTGATGGTACAGCTGCAGCAGGTACTCCATTCCAGATATTCAGCCGTGGTGTAGCAGGTTTCTTTGAAATGTTTGGTGTTCCAGTACATTTCGCAACAGTATTTATGACAATGTGTGTATCAGCACTTGCCCTTACATCACTTGATGCAGTTGCACGTATCGGACGTATGAGCTTCCAGGAGCTTTTCAGCGTAGATGATATGGAACACGCAGAAGGCTGGAGAAAATTACTTTGCAATACATATTTCTCAACAATCGTAACACTTCTTTGTGGTTTCGTACTTACAAAGATTGGATATGCTAACATCTGGCCATTATTCGGTTCAGCTAACCAGTTATTAAGTGCACTTGTTCTTATAACACTCTGCGTATTCTTAAAGGTTACAGGACGCAGCAACAAGATGCTCTTCCCACCTCTTATCATTATGCTTTGTGTAACATTTACAGCACTTGTACAGAGACTTATCGCTATGGTTAAGGCTATCCAGAACGCAGCATCAGTTACAATCCCAGCAGGTACTACTACATGGGGGAAGGTGTTCATAGCAAATGGACTTCAGCTTATAATAGCAATTCTTCTTATCGTACTTGGTCTTATCATTGTAGTTAACTCAGCTAAGAGCTATGCAAAGAGTGAGAAGAACTCAGAGAAGGCAGCTTAAGCAGGTTGATGTGTTATAATGTAGATGTATTGGAAAGTGATAGATTTTAACTTCTGATTAATACATTATAATATAGAAGAAATAATTTAATTTAAAGAAAATTACTATAATTATAGAAGTGTTATAAATGAATATTATAGTTGAAATTTAATTAAAAATAGCTGGTATCTTATATAAGATGTGACAGTTTACAAAGTCAGGTTACAGATTGGACGATGTGGATAGTTACATTTATAAGATATCAGCTATTTTAAATTTATTTAATGATACCAAGGTTAAAAGGTCTAATATGAGCATAGTTCATAGTTCTTACAGTCATTTTATAATTTGTAAAATTTGATATTTGGTGTTAATATAGAATTCGGGTGCTGCCATAACGGTAGGCGGTTTAGTCTTGAACCTCTTCAGAAGGGAGGTGATAGACATGGTTACATATTCAGATTTATTTAACTATACTTTAGTTATTTGTGCGATAGTTTCTATATGCATTTCTGTGTATAAATCAAAAAAATAACCGCCCCAGTCTGGTCAACTAAGCGGTTATTTTTTAATCATTATTGAAAAGACTAAGCCGTCTATCGGTAGCATCTTTTATAATATTATATTACTCTATTTCTATTTTTATGTCAAATTATTACGTTAAATTCCCAGAATTAGAATTTCTCTTTATCTGTGTCGGTGTGATACCATAATGCTTCTTAAGCAGTGCACTAAGGTAGCTTGCATTAGATATGCCGACTTTGTTTGCAACCTCACTTATAGATATTTCCCCGATTTCTAAAAGAATCTTTGCGTGTTGTAATCGGACCGTTGTTATATATTCAGTATATGATGAACCAGTTACAGCTTTGAAAAGTCTTGAAAAATGTGATGGAGAAAGACAGGCAAAGTCTGCCACATTCTGCAGGCTGGCACCATATTCAAGATTATTTTCAGCATATATCATAGCCTTTTGAATTCTGTCATCGAATCTTTTCAGATATAAAGTATTGTTATCTGAGTCACTTGAAATGTGATGCTCATATACATAGAAGAATAGTTTATAAAACATTCCCTGAAGAAGCAGTTGTGAGTGGTCAGAATTTCGTTCGTATTCGTATAACATTTCATCACACATTTTTTGTATTTCATTCTGTGAAGCTTTGGTAAAATGTAGATAATTGCGACAAAGAATATCTAATTGAGTATGTCCGATTATTTTAATAATAGGTTCAAATACTTCTGTACGAACTTTTATTACATATCTGTCATAAGGAACATCCGATATAGGACAGTTCCTGTGATAAACCTCAGGCTTAGCAATCCCAAAATCGCCGGCGTGGCATACACGTATGTTATCAGTTGCAATCCATCTTCGATCACCTGATACCATATAACCGATGGTGTAGTGGTCATGTGCAGCCTGCATTGCTGGCATTGCGTAGCTTGCTTCTTTTATTTTGTGGTCTATATAAATATTTTCTCCGGGTTTAAGTGGAAGAGGCATAGTAATCTCCATTCTTGAGTGGTTTAACCAAGTTATAATTGACATAGCATAATTTTATAAATTATACGTCATAAAAGCAATGATATTTAATGAAAATAATAAAATTTTGTGCAAGAATAAGTTATAGTTAAATCATAATAAGAGGTGGATAACATATGAATCAGAAGTTTAATCTTAAAACAAATAATTTTATAAAAAATATGCTCAGGTATTCGTATCTGATAATTATGGCACTGCTTCTTAATGCTGTTGTGAATGAGATAATTGTGAGTGCCAATAAGATAATAAGTGTCAACATAGATTATATGCTGTCAGGCGAAGCTGTTGATATTAACAGTATTATTGTGAAGTTTACATATCTGACATTATCAGGCTTTGTACTTTCATTTGCTGGAAGCAGGCTTTCGCTTAAATATGCGGTAAGGGTTATTAATTCATACAGAAAACAGATAAGCAGCAAGTTATACCGGATAGATTATTCATATTATGATAATGCAGGTACAGCAACAATAATTAATAAGGTGAATTCTGATATAGCAGAAGCGGAAAACTTTTTGACAGAGCATTTTGCAACAATTATAACAAATATTACGGCAGCACTTATATATGCCAATTATGTGCGAAGGATAAATGTAGTGCTTTTTGTTGCAGTTGTTGTGAGTTATCCACTTGTAATATGGCTGTCAAATATTCTTGTGAAGAAAATGCGTGATGTGTCAAAAGTATATCGTTTAAAGGTTGATGCAATGCTTGGGATTGATCATGAAGCTATAATGGGGTATCAGATAATAAAAGCCTTTGGATTACAGAAGTATTTTGAAAACAGAATGCATAAGGCATCAGAGGAGCTTGTGGAAACAGAGCAGATAAGAACAGGTATAAGCAATACGGCGATAGTTATAAGAAGACTCATACAATGGATTCCTTCTATATTATGTGCATTTTTAAGCATATGGCTTGTAAGAAATGGACAGCTTACAGTTGGAGAGCTTGTTGGTTTTGTCGTTATTCTGGAAAAGTTTGTTGAGTCGATTATAGGAATTCCGTTTGCCATAGTTGATGCAACAGGCTGTATGGTGTGTATAGGAAGGCTTGAAGGAATACTTTCGGCTAAAGATGAGCATTTTGGGGACAAGACTTACAAGGCAACGAATATAGCTAATAGCGTATCTGACGAGAATGTCTTAGATGAAGATTACGTTATAGAATTTGATAATATAAAGTTTGCATATAAAGAGGGCGAAAATGTTCTTAATGATGTCAGCTTTAAGATTAAAAATGGCGAAAATATAGCAATAGTCGGAAGCTCAGGTGGTGGAAAGACTACTATTTTCAGACTGTTATGCGGCTTATATCATGCCAGTGCCGGAACATATAAGCTGTACGGAATGGATATTAATGAATGGAATATTGAAAGCGCAAGAGAGAATATGGCGCTTGTTTCACAGGATACATTTTTATTTCCAGGAACTATTGAGGAAAATATCAGGTATGGAAATACTAATGCAACTCACGATGAAGTTGTTAATGCATGTAAGGATGCAAGAATTCACGACTTCATAGAAGGACTTGCTGACGGATATGAAACTGTGATAAGTGAGGGTGGAAGCCAGCTTTCAGGTGGTCAGAGGCAGCGTATTGCTATAGCAAGGGCAATATTAAAAAATACGCCAATTCTGTTGTTAGATGAGCCTACATCTGCTATTGATGAGGGAACAGAGCAGCTTATACAGGATGCTCTTGACAGGTTGTGCAAAGGGAAAACTAGCATAACGATCGCACACAGATTGTCTACAATAAAAGATGCTGACAGAATAATTGTACTTCAGCATGGAAGGATAGTTGAGGCTGGAACTCATAAACAGTTGCTTGATATGGGAGGAGTATATGCAGGAATGTACGCAGAAGGATAATAATAAGAAGAATTCCGGAATATGGCAGTTATTCTTACGGACTATGAGAACTATGGGAAAAAGACGTTTTATGTATTATGGTTCCATATTAGGAATGAGCATAACATTTGCAATGTTTTCAGTTATGGAAGCATTTCTTATGAAGATAGTTGTTGACATAGCACAGAAAGGCGAGTGGGACAGGCTTATAAGTTCTGTTGTAATAATAGTCATAACAGGTGTGATAGTGTTGTTAGGATATAGATTTGCCTGCATAAGATATAACGTGGAAGCAAAGCGAATATATGGAAAGCTGTACGAACAGGTGTTAAGTCACGAAATGAAGCTGCCTTGTGAATATTATGAAAATCACCATAGTGGGGAAATGTTATCAAAAGTATCATTTGACCTTGGAAGAATGGGTGATATATTTGGTTCAAGATTCAGAAGAGTTGTTATGCCATTTATAATGGTAGTTGTATTCTTAGTGCCTATGTTTGCACTCAGCTGGCAGCTTACACTTTGTCTTGTGGCTGTAAATACAGTGCTGATAGGAGTTACGATGGTTCTAACTGGACCGCTTAAAAGCTTAAGTAAGAAAATGTCTGAGTCAAACAGCATAATGACAAAGCATATAACAGATCTTATTCAGGGAATTATACAGGTAAGGATGTTTCCGGCAGGAAGAAAAACAGTTGACAGATATAATGAAGAGGCAGATGTGTATGCTGTAAAGTCTGATAAAAGAAATATGTTTTCATCTTTGCTTGAATGTGCTAATACAGGCTTTGACCTTATATGTAATCTTGTTTTTTTGGCACTTGGAATATTATTCGTGCAGAAGGGCTATACAACACTTGGTGCTATTGCGGCGATATATACAATGTATGGACGTTTTTCAAGACAATTCCTGCAAATGGGAAAGTATATTCCGGAGCTTATTGCGTATCTGACATATGCACAGAATATATTTGATTTTCTAGATGAGAAAACAGAAGATAAAAGTAAAAAATTGAATAAATCGGACATTCTAAATCATAAAGATATAAATGAGGATGTTGTAATTAATGAAATAAACAACTTTTGCGGTCATAATACAATTTTAAATAATGCTGATTATTCAGTTAAGATAAGTGATTTAACATTTTCATATATAAAAGATGAAAATAATGCACCGATTGTAGTTCTTGATAATTATAATGAAAGAATAAAGTCAGGCGAGTTCGTGGCAGTTACAGGTGCTTCAGGTTCTGGAAAGACAACAATTTCTAAGCTTCTTATGGGATTTTATAAGCCGGACAGTGGAATGATTGAAGTGTGCGGCAATAATCTTGATGATATAAGTCTGGCGGCTGGCAGAAGCTTTTTTGCACTTGTTCCACAGGATGCAATACTTTTTAATATGAGTATAATGGATAATATAAGAATGGGAAGGCTTGATGCCACGGAAGCTGAGATTATTAAAGCTGCAAAGATGGCTAATGCTCACCAGTTTATAATAGAATTTACAGATGGTTATGACACAGTTGTTGGTGAAAAGGGGATGTCTGTATCAGGTGGTCAAAGACAGCGTATAGCCATAGCAAGGGCAATCCTTAAAAATGCTCCGATAATGCTTATGGATGAGGCAACCTCCGCACTTGATAATGAGTCGGAGCGTGCAGTAAACGAAACATTACAGAACTTAAAGGGTAGAATGACAATTATAATGATTGCGCACAGGACATCAACAATACAGATGGCAGACAGGGTTATAGGCTTGTAGATACCTTAATTTAAAGTATAGATTATTTGCTTTATAGAAATGCTTTGATATAATAATACATTATTAGTAATATAGCATATTATTGATATTGATATATTTTGTGATAATTAGAATATATTGATGAGATATATTTAATTTATAGGAAAGGGGCAGGATATGTTAAATATATATTATGGAGATATGGAAGAAGCTGTATATAATACAGCAGTATATTTTAAAAATACATATGAGGATAACTGGATAACAGAACCTATAGTCAGGGATATAATAAAAGATGTTGATAAATCAGAAGTTATTGACAGCAATCTTATAGAAAGTCCAGTGTTGGGTAAGATATCACCACTTGCGTTATCTGGTGGAACAAAAACCTTAATATTAATAATAAATGATAAAGAGAAAATATTTAATGCCTCAACCTGTGGTAATAATTGTGCAAAGTGGCTTCTAAAAATATCTGAAAATGAAGATGTAACTATTAATCTGAGGCATTTGATGGATTTCGGAGCTGGAAGGTTTAACATAAAAGTACTTAATACAGAAAAGATAGTTCACAATATGAGCGAATTATTAGATGAGGCTATGGCATATGTCTAGGGGGATATATGAAAGGAAAGTATAGAATAATAGTAGAAAATAAGAAAATAAGATATGATTTCGAGGTAAAACGTAATATTACAATAATAAAAGGTGATAGTGCAACCGGTAAGACAACACTGGCAGATATGATATCAGAGTATGAGGAAAATGGAGCTGATAGCGGAATAAGATTAGCATGCGACAGGGAATGTCATATTTTGCAGGGGCGATATTGGAAAGCTTTATTGGCAGAGATGAAGAATAGCATAATTTTTATAGATGAGGGAAATAAGTTCGTATCAAGTGTAGAGTTTGCAGAAGAAGTAAAAAAGTCAGACAATTATTTCGTTATAATAACAAGAGAGACACTTGAAACACTTCCATATAGTGTAGATGAGATATATGGCATAAGAAATTCCGGTAAATATGGAACATTAAAAAATGTATATAACGAAATGTATAAGATATATACAAATGTTAATGTAAATGAAAGCGTTAAAGTGGATTATATTATAACAGAAGACTCCAAGGCAGGATACCAGTTTTTCAAAGAAGTATATTCATCAGAACATTTACAGTGTATATCAGCAGATGGAAAATCGAATATATATAAGCATTTGAAAAAAGATAAAAATGTACTTGTAGTTGCAGATGGAGCTGCATTTGGTTCGGAAGTAGAAAAGATTGAATTATATGCCAGACAGAATAATAATTGTTATTTATATCTGCCAGAGTCATTTGAATGGCTGATATTGAAATCAGGTGTTATTAAAAATGCAGATTTGTCAGCAATATTACAAAATACGTGGGATTATGTGGACAGCAGTATGTATATGAGCTGGGAAAGATATTTTACAGCTTTGTTAGTAGAATTAACCAATAATACATATTTACAGTATAGTAAAAATGATTTGAATGATGTCTATATTAAGGGCAGTATAAAGGATAATATAGTAAAGCAGATAAAAATATTAAGTGATATTTTGCAAAGTGAAGAAACTAAATAGCAAATGATTGCACACAGGACATCAACAATACAGATGGCAGACAGGGTTATAAGTTTATAATTGACAATAACAACGAATAGTGTTATATTACTCCACCCTATCATCTTATTTCATCATCATTAAAATTATAAAAAGAAGATGATTATTGAGTACAAATCATATGAAATGTAACTCAATAAATATATGGGGATGAAAGGATCAGAGTGGTTTTATGACATTTTATCAGGAATTACAGTTAAGTTCTGCAGGCTCTAAACAGCTTATTAAGAACACAAAAGATGCTAAAGAGAAAAGAAAACATATATTAATATATAATTTCAAGGTTTACCTTGTTATGGTATTCTGTGTAGCAGTTGTTACAATATTCAGTAAGCTTCTAGGCAGTGCTAACAGTGTGGTAGGTGTTACAGTACTTCTTGCAGTGCTTGTGTTAAGACAGGCGGACTTTGGAATAAAGACATCACATGGACTTTTGTCAATTATGGGAATATATGCTATATTGATAGCAGGACCAAGGCTTAGTAATATGGTGCCACCATTTGCAGCATTTCTTATTAATATAGTATGTATAATGCTTCTTATGATAATGGGCTGTCATAATGTAATTATGTATAATCATTCGACATTTGTGCTTGGTTATCTGTTATTACAGGGGTATGACGTTACAGGACAGGACTATGTGTTAAGGGTTATCGGACTTCTTTGTGGTATGGTAATTTGTATGATTATCTTTTATAAGAACCAGAAGAACAGACCATATCGAAGAACATTCCAGGATTTATTCTATGAATTCAATATTAATTCGGCAAGAAACAGATGGTATATCAAGCTTACATTTATAGTATCAAGTGCAATGCTTGTGATGAATCTGCTTAATATGCCAAGAGCAATGTGGATAGGTATAGCGTGCATGTCAGTGTGCCTGCCATTTTCAAAGGATATAGAAGGACGGGCAGGCATTCCTGAACTTCTTCGACAAGACGGGCACGAGCATGGACAGCATCCTGGGCAACTTCACAGCCACAGGATACCTGGTTACCGCCATCTGCGGCATCGCCGTACTCTTCCTGGCTCACATACTGCTCAAGAAGCTGGCTATATATAATAAGGTGAAAGCTACGCTGAGCGGACTCTGGCAGGGAGTAATCTCGCTGAAGGGCGTGAGAAACGTACCGCTCTACATCGCCTTCACCCT